>JAEEGL017356782.1_pt1 | contig 23276 bp, 16 predicted proteins | sample 9134231 | NCBI WGS metagenome assembly JAEEGL01 (sample SAMN16246548, study PRJNA631951) | gut metagenome | biome: gut microbiome; feature: rumen; material: fiber-attached | host: Bos | place: Iran: Karaj | collected 2018-10
CCAGTTGCTGAACCAGCTGTTCCTGAAGCACCTGCTGCTCCAGTAGAAACTCCAGCTCCTGTACAAGAAGCTCCAGTAGCTGAACCTGTAACTGCCGCTGAAGTAGAAGCAACTACTGAAGTATCTGCTGAACCAGCAAAGAAAGGATCTAGTAAGGTTCTTATTGTAATAGCTTGTGTTGTTTTATTACTTGCTATTGCATTTGCTGTTTACACATATTTTATTTACCCAAATATTTAACGGAAAATTGAAGCATTTTGCTTCTTTTTTTGTGGTTTAATTTTTAAAAATATATGATATAATATCAAGGACAAGTGAGGTGAACTATATGGATGAAATAGTAATAAAAGGTGCTAGAGAAAATAATTTAAAAAATATTAATTTAACATTACCTAAAAATAAACTAATTGTTATGACAGGTGTATCTGGATCAGGTAAATCATCTTTAGCTTTCGATACAATATATGCGGAAGGTGAAAGAAGATATGTAGATAGTTTATCTAGTTATGCAAGACAGTTTTTAGGTGGTACTACTAAACCAGATGTTGATAGTATAGAAGGTTTATCACCAAGTATTAGTATTGATCAAAAAAGTACTAATAATAACCCTAGAAGTACAGTAGGTACTGTTACTGAAATATATGATTTCTTAAGACTTTTATATGCTAGAATAGGTACTCCTTTTTGCCCAGTTCACCATAAACCTATATCTAGTCAATCTATAGAAGAAATGACTAATCAAGTACTTAAATATGAAGAAGGTACCAAAATAAGAATTCTTAGTCCAGTAGTATACGGAGAAAAAGGAACTCATGCTGAGTTATTTGATAAACTTCGTAAAGATGGATTTGTAAGAGTTGTAGTAGATGAAGTAGACTATGACTTAAATGAAGAAATAGTTTTAGATAAAAATAAAAAACATACTATTCTTGTTATAGTAGATAGATTAATTATAAAAGATGAAATAAGAAGTAGACTTTATGAAGCATTAGAACTTGCATGTAAACTTGCTAGCGGTAAAGTAATAATTGATTTAGTAGGCAAAGAACAAGTTGTAATGAGTGAAAAGTATGCTTGCCCAGAATGTGATTTTAGTCTTCCAGAACTTGAACCAAGATTATTTTCATTTAATGCTCCATATGGTGCGTGTCCAGAATGTAATGGGCTTGGATTAAAAATGAAAGTATCTGAAGATTTACTTATTCCGGATAAAAACTTAAGTATTAATGATGGTGCAATTAAGACATTCTCAGTAGATCAAAATATCATGTATACAGAAATATGTACTACTGCTAAATATTATGATATAGATCTTGATATGCCTGTTAAAGACTTAGATAGAGATAAATTAGATAGAATATTATATGGTAGTTTAGTTCCACTAGATTTTAAATATTCTTCTAAAAATGGTAATGAAAGAACTAAAAGAGATTTCTTTGAAGGAGTTATTACTAACTTAGAAAGAAGATACTTAGAAACTACTGCTACTTGGGTACGTGAATGGATAGAAGGATTTATGATTGAACAAACATGTCCACTATGCCACGGATCTAGACTTAAAAAAGATGTACTTAGTGTATTAATAAATGGTAAGAATATTTATGAAATGACACAGCTTTCTATTAAAGATTTATATGATTTCTTAAGTAATTTAAAACTTACTGAAGAACAAAAGATAGTAAGTGAATTACTCGTAAAAGAAATTCTTAATAGATTATCTTTCTTAAATAATGTAGGACTAGGATATATTACCCTTAATAGATATGCTGGTACTTTATCAGGAGGAGAAGCTCAAAGAATAAGACTTGCTACGCAAATAGGATCTAAACTTACTGGAGTACTTTATGTTCTTGATGAACCAAGTATTGGTCTTCATCAAAAAGATAATGATAGATTAATTAACTCTTTAAAAGAGATGAGAGATTTAGGAAATACTTTAATAGTCGTAGAACATGATACTGATACAATGCTTGCTGCTGATTACTTAGTAGATATTGGTCCAGGAGCAGGAGATCAAGGAGGATATGTAATGGCCTCTGGAACTCCTGAAGAAGTTATGAAAAATCCTAACTCACTTACTGGTAAATATTTAACAGGAGAATATAAAATAGAAGTACCTAAAAATAGAAGAAAAGGTAATGGTAAATATATAGAAATAAAAGGTGCTAAAGAACATAACCTTAAAAACGTAAATGTTAAATTTCCTCTTGGAAAATTTAATGTAGTAACAGGTGTATCTGGTTCAGGAAAATCTACACTTGTTAATGATATTTTATATAATGCCCTTACTAAAAAAATATATAAATCTAAAGTTATAGTAGGAGACTGTAAAGAAATAAAAGGACTTGAAAATATAGATAAAGTAGTACATATTTCTCAAGATCCAATAGGAAGAACTCCTAGAAGTAATCCTGCTACATATGTAGGAGTATTTGATGATATAAGAGATTTATATGCTGAACTTAAAGAATCTAAAATGAGAGGATATGGAAAAAATAGATTCTCATTTAATGTAAAAGGTGGAAGATGTGAAGCTTGCTGGGGAGACGGTGTAAAACGTATTGAAATGAACTTCTTACCAGACGTATATGTTCCTTGTGAAGTATGTCATGGAACACGTTATAATAGCGAAACACTTCAAATAAAATTTAAAGATAAAAATATTAGTGATGTACTTGATATGAGAGTATCTGAAGCACTTCATTTCTTTGAAAATCAAAAGAAGATTAAAGATAAACTTCAGGTTATGGAAGATGTAGGATTAGGATATATTAAACTAGGACAAAGTGCTCCAACACTATCAGGAGGAGAAGCTGGAAGAGTTAAACTTGCTAAAGAACTTCAAAAGAAACCTACTGGTAAAAGTTTATTTGTACTTGATGAACCTACAACAGGACTTCATACACATGATATTAAAAAACTCTTAGAAATACTTGAAAGAATTGTTGATAATGGAGATACAGTAGTAGTTATTGAACATAATCTAGATGTAATCAAGGTTGCAGATCACATTATAGATTTAGGACCAGAAGGTGGAGATGCTGGAGGTACTATAGTGGCTACTGGTACTCCTGAAGAAATTACAAAAGTAAAAGAAAGCTATACAGGCGAGTATTTAAAAAGAGTATTATAAAAGCTTACTTAGGTAAGCTTTTTTTATGGTATAATGTCATTATAAGGAGGGTATCAATATGACACCACATATAGAAGCAAATAAAGAAGATGTAGCAAAAATAGTTATTATGCCAGGTGATCCTGTAAGAGCTAAATTAATAGCAGATAACTATTTAGAAAATGTAAAAATGATTAGTAATGTAAGAGGCATGAATGCCTTTACTGGAACATATAAAGGACTTAAAATATCAGTATTTCCTTCAGGAATGGGAATACCTAGTATGGGAATATACTCATATGAACTTTTTAAAGAATATGATGTAGATAAAATTATTAAAGTAGGAACATGTGGTTCTTATACAAAAGATTTAGATTTAGGAGATTTAGTAGTAGTAAACGCTTCTTACTCTGAATCTACTTATGCTAAAGTACAAGATAATGTAGATGATGACTTAATATATGCAAGTGATTTTATTAATTTTTATTTAAGAGAAACTGCTGAAGAAATGGGTAAACATGTAACAATAGCAAATGTTCATAGTAGTGATGTATTTTATGAAGAAGATGATAATATAAGAAAAAATGCTATGGATAAACATGTTTGTATGGCCTGTGAAATGGAATCATTTGCACTATTTCATAACGCTAAGAAGTTTGGTAAAAAAGCATCTCAAATTCTTACTGTAACAGATAACTTAGTAACAGGAGAAAGAGCAAGCGCTAGTGATAGAACTAATAAAGTTAATGATATGATAGTAATAGCTCTAGAAAGCGCATTAAAATTATGATAGATATTAAGTATTTACCTAAAGTAGAACTTCATTTACATTTAGATGGTTCAGTAAGACCTTCTACTGCTAAAGAAATACTAGGTTATGAAACTAAGTATGATATGCAAGTAAATAGAAACTGTAATGATTTAAATGACTATTTAAAGAAGTTTGATATACCAAATGAAATAATGCAAACAAAAGATAATATAGCAAGAGTAGCATATGAACTAGGTAATGATTTAAGAAATGATAATGTTATATATGCTGAAATAAGATTTGCTCCTAGTAAACATTTAAAAGAAGGATTAAATAGATATGAAGTAGTAGAAGCAGTTTTAAATGGACTTTCTAATGTAGATTTAAAAACTAATTTAATTCTTTGTATGATGAGAGGAGATTCTTTTGAAGATAACTTAGAAGTAATAAATGTTGCAAAACATTTTCTAGGTAAAGGCGTAGTAGCTCTAGATCTTGCCGGAGCAGAAGCTTTATATCCTACAAAAGATTATGAAGAATTATTTACTATAGCTAAGAAGTATAATATACCTTTTACTATTCATGCTGGTGAAGCAGATGGAGTGCAAAGTATTAAAGATGCAATTAGTTTTGGTGCTAAAAGAATAGGACACGGAGTAAGAATAGTAGAAGATGAAAAACTAATAGAACTTGTTAAAGAAAAGGATATTCTTTTAGAAGTATGTCCTACATGTAATATTCAAACAGGAATATTTCCTAATTTAAAGAGTCATCCTGTTAAAGAGTTATATAATAAAGGAGTAAAAGTATGTATTAATACTGATAATCGTACAGTATCAGATCTTACTTTAAATAGAGAATATAAAAACTTAATAACTAATTTAGATTTTAATATAGATAACTTTATTAAAATGAATAAAGATGCTGTAAGACACTCATTTTTAAGTGAAGATGAAAAACAAAAGTTAATTAATAAATTAACAATATAATGTGATACAATAGATAAAAACGCCGTAATTACGGCGTTTATTTAAAATAGAGGTGAAGTATGGAATATATAAAAGAAAGTACTGGGTCATATAATTTACATACTATAAAAGTAGATAAGTTTAAAAATATTTGTATGACTATAAAATTTAAAGCACCATTTAATGAAAAAGAAATAGTTTATAGAAACTTTCTAGATATTATTTTAATAGAAGCAAGTAAAAAATATTCATCTAGAAGACTTTTAAAACTTGCAACTATTGATCTATATAACTTAAAAATATATTCAAATAGTACTAGAAGAGGTAAGTATAGTATTCTAAGTTTTAGTACATCTTTCTTATCAGAAAAATATACTGAAAAAGGAATGTTTTCTAAATCTATAGAACTACTTTTTGAACTAATACTTAATCCTTATGTAAAGAATAATGAATTTGATAAAGAATTATTTGATGTATGTAAGAATATTTTAAGAGATGATATTATTTCTTCTAAAGATAATCCTAGTAGAGTAGCAGTACTTGGATTAAAGAAAAAAATGTCTCCTAATATGCCTTGTAGTTATGATGATATCGGTTCTTTAGAAGAACTTAATAAAGTTACTCCTAAGAAGTTATATGACTATTATAAAAAGGTAATTAAGACTAATATTATAGATATCTTTATATGTGGTAATATTCCAAGTAATACATCATCTATTATTAAAGATAAGTTTAAAGTAGTAAATGAATGTATAAAAAGTGAATCTCATTATATAAAAGAATCTAACTTTAAAGATAAATACTCTATTTATAAAGAAAGTAAAAAAGTAAAACAAAGTGTTTTTACTTTAGGATTTAAACTTAAAGATATGGATATGTTTGAATATAGATATGTATTGCCAGTATATAACTATATTTTAGGAGCAGGTCCTAGTTCAAAACTATTTAAAGAAGTAAGAGAAAAGAATAGTTTATGTTATTCTATATCTTCTAATATTAATCAGTTAGATAGTATTGGTTTAATAATAGCCGGTATTAATAAAGATAACTTTGATAAAGTAAAAGAATTATGTTTAAAACTAATTGATGATATGGAAAAAGGTAAGTTTAGTGATGATGATATAAAAGAAGCTATTAAGTGTTATTTAGATGGACTATATAGTGTATATGATGGTGTATCTTCTATATCAAATATTTATGAATCAGTAGAGTACTTTGATAGTGATATGCCAGAAGTAATGAAAGAAAAAGTAAAAACAGTTACTAAAAAGATGATTGTAGATGTTGCAAAAAAAATAAAAGTAGATACAGTATTCTTATTAGAAGGAAGTCTTGATAATGAAAAAGAAATTAATTAAAGGATTAGACCTAGAAGTATATAGTGAAAAACTATCTAATGGTTTAGAAGTATATATTATTCCTTTTAAAAACGTTAAACTAACTTATGCAACATATACAACTCGTTATGGCGGAAATAATAATGAGTTTATTCCTTACGGAGAAAAAGAAATGATAAATGTTCCAAAAGGAATAGCCCATTTTCTAGAACATAAAATGTTTGAACAAGAAGATGGCTCAGACGCTTTTAAATATTTTAATGAAAATGGTGCAAGAGCAAATGCTTATACATCTAGTAAACAAACTACTTATTTATTTTCTGGAGTAAATGAATTTTATAATAATTTAAAACACTTACTTTCTTATGTAGAATCTCCATATTTTACAGATAAGAATGTTGAAAAAGAAAAAGGTATTATTAAAGAAGAAATACATATGGGAGATGACAATCCATATTCCCGTGTATATAAAGGATTATTATTTAATAGTTTAATAAACCATCCTATGAAATACCCAGTAATAGGTACTGATGAAAGTGTTAGTAGTATTACTAAAGAAGACTTATATAAGTGTTATAATACTTTCTATCATCCTTCTAACATGTTCCTTGTTATTACTGGTAATGTAAATCCAGTTATAACTATTAAACTTATAAGAGATCATGAAAATAAAAGAAACTTAAAAAGTAAAAGAAAAATTACTCTAGGTGAATATAAAGAACCTAATGAAGTATTTAGAAAAGAAGAAAAACTTAAAATGGATATTACTGTTCCTAAAATAGGAATAGCTTATAAAATAAATATTAAAGATATTAAACTTAATAAATATAAAGTTAGATCTTATATATTAAGTGGTATATCTACTAAGCTAGATGAAACATCTCTTTTCTATGAAAAGATGAGTAAGAAAGATATTCTAACTATTCCAGTAGATTTAGAAGGTATTGTACTAGATGATCATATTATAGTAATGATACTTGCTGAAACAAATAATCCTTCTTTATTATTAAAAGAAATAAAGAAAGAATTAAAAGATTTAAGTATAACAGAGGAAGAACATAATAGAGCAATTAAATCTTCAATATGCTCTCAAATTACTAGTAGTGATAATATCTTTAAAATGAATAGTTTATTAATGAGTTCAATTATTAATAATGGTGAAGTTGTATATAATCCTATTAAGAGAATAAGAAAGTATAATTTAAAAGAATATAAAAAGATTATTTCATCTATAAATTTAGATAATTATACTATTTTTGAAATAGACCCTTTAAAAGAAGACTAAGTCTTCTTTTTTGTGTTATACTATTTATATAATAGGAGGTGTAAGAGTGGAAATAAAGTATAAGTCATATAATGTTACTAATACTAGTTTTAACTATGTAGAAATAGTTAATGGTATTGAAGTAAATAAAAGTATACCTTTATTTGTAGATAATATATTTAACCCTCAAGCATATTCTATTTATAAAGAAATACAGAGAGTAAGAGAAGAATTAAAAAGTGAAAATTATCATCCACATTTAGACTTTTATAATAGTTTAAGTAATCCTCTTGATAGCTATGAAACTCTTTCTATATTAGTTAATTCATATGCTAATAGTTTAAAAGATGGAAGTATGTATTATACACTTACACATGCTAATACCGGAAAGAAGCAGTTTAAAGGCAAAATAGATACCCTTGGTAAAGATGTCTTTTATGCAAAACTATTTAATATGTGGAAAAATAATATTATTAAGTTAGATGATGAGGGTAGATTTAGTGATTCTCCTAATTATAAAAAACTAGCATCTAAACTAAGAGATATTAATGATATTAGAACTTATAAAGAATATCTAGGTATGTTAAGAGATAACTTTATATGTAAATCTATCTTTACATCTATGTGTCTATTTACAGACTGGCAACATATATCTAGTGAAGCAGTACTAGTAGGAACTAATAAAGTATTTCATAAAATAGATCATAGATTCTATATAAATGTAGAAGGAGTAGCACTTTATAAATTACTTAATCTACTACTTAATAAATGTTTAGAAAGAAAACTTCCTTTCTATATAAAATTTAATGAAGACTGTGCTAGAGATGATACAGTAGTACTTTATAGTGATACTAGTCATTTTATGAAGTATTTAATGTTATTTGAAGATATAAAGAAAGAATATCCAGATATTGTTAAATATGTGGAAAATCCACCTATATTAACAAGTAAATTCTGTGATTATATAGGATATGGAAGTGAACCTTCCATAGAAGAGGATGAAAAGAAATACTCATTTAATCAGTTAAGAGAAAAGATTATAAATAATGCTTTTGATATAACAATTGATAACTGGATTGAAGATAATATTGATAAAGGAATTAGTTATAATGATAAACAAATAAGTACTATAGATTTAATATCTGAAGTATGTGCAGATCAAATATATGGTTACTATAAAGATTTATTTAATAGATATAAACTTAATAATCAGTTAAATCTATTTAGAACTAATTATGGTTTAACAAGTTTAGACTTTGAATCATCTGAATTAAGACTTAGAATATATGAAAAAATTAAAAAACATGTTAAAGATATAGTAAGTGATCCTAGTTATATAAGTACACATGAAGATGAACTTTCTATAGAAGTTCATGATGGTAAAGTAATTAGTATTACTGATTCAAAATTCTTATCCGCTAAAAAAGGTATAGTAAGATTTATTTTTAATGATGATCATACTCTTATGCAAGAATTAAAAAACAATATTAATAAACTTGCTAAGTTTGAAGGAGTAGATACTTCTAACTTTGCATTTGATGATAGAATCAAATCGAAATTTGAACTTCAAGATAAATATCTAAGAAGAAGACAAAAACTTGAAAAAGAAGATCAAATATATGAAACAAAGCAACTTAGTGCTTGATATATAAAGCATTTTGTGATAAAGTATAGAAGTAGTTAAAGGAGGAATATATAGTGAAAATTGCATTACTAGTTATATCAATTTTATTAATTGCTATTGTTCTTTTACAAAGTGGTAAAGCAGAAGCTGCATCTAGATCTGTAAGCGGTAATAATGATAGTTTATTTGCAAATCGTAAAGAAAGAGGAGGAGAGTTATTCATAACTAGATTAACTTGGGCTCTTGGAATTGCTTTCTTTGCATTATGCATTATAATGAGTTTATAATTATAATAAATTAAAGGTATGTATACATACCTTTTTTTATGTACTAATACTATTATTATTTTGAATAATTTGTTATAATATATTATAGGTGAAAGTATGAATAGTATATATGATTATAGTCTATCAAAACTTACTGAATTACTTTTAGAACTTGGTTATAAAAAGTTTAATGCTATTCAAATATATGAATGGCTTTATAAAAAGAGAGTTAAAAGTTTTGATGAAATGACTAATATTAAAAAAGAGCTTATAGAATATCTAAAAGAACACTATGTAATTAGTAGTATTAAGATTATTAATAAACAAGAAGATACTGATGTATGTAAGTATTTATTTAATCTTAGTGATAATCAAAAAGTAGAAGCTGTATATATGAAACATGACTATGGAAATAGTTTATGTATATCTACACAAGTAGGATGTAATATGGGATGTGCTTTTTGTGAAAGTGGAAGACTTAAAAAGGTTAGAAACTTAAAAAGTTCTGAACTTATAGAACAAATACTTATGATAGAAGAAAATTTAAAACTACGTATTACTCATTTAGTGTTAATGGGTATAGGAGAACCTTTTGATAATTATGAAAATGTAATGAATTTTATAGATATTGTAAATGATCCTAAAGGAATTGAATTAGGATCTAGACATATTACTATTTCAACAAGTGGATTAGTACCTAAAATAAAAGAGTTTACTAATGAACCTAAACAAGTAAACCTTGCTATATCACTTCATGCACCTAATAATGAAATAAGAAATAAAATAATGCCTGTTAATAAAGCATATCCACTTGAAGTACTTATGCAGGCAGTTAAAGAATATATTAAGATTACAAATAGAAGAGTTACTTTTGAATATATAATGATAAGTGATGTAAATGATCACGATAAAGAAGCACTTGAACTAGCTCATTTACTTAAAGGAATGAACTGTTATGTAAATTTAATACCTTATAATGAAACTAGTCATATAGAATTTAAGAAAAGTAGTAAAGAAAGAATACTTGCTTTCTATGATATCTTAAAGAAGAATGGTATTAATGTAACTATAAGAAGAGAATTTGGTTCTAAAGTAGATGCAGCATGTGGACAACTTAGAGCTAATTACGAGGAGGGAAAATAATGGAATATTGTTATTTAACTGATCCAGGTAAAGTAAGAGATCATAATGAAGATAGCGTAACAATTGTTAAAAATGCTCATGATGAAATACTTATGGCTGTTGCAGATGGAATGGGTGGACATAGAGGAGGAGAAATAGCTTCTTCTATAGCTATCAATATTATTGCTCAAAGATTCTATGAAATAGATAAAATGGGTGATAAAGAAAGTGCAATTGTATTTTTACAAAATGTTGTAAGTGAAGCAAATAGAGCAATTTATAAATATACAGAAGATCATCCTGAAAGTGAGGGAATGGGTACTACTATAGTACTTGCACTTCTTACTAAAGAATACTTATTATTTGGAAATATAGGAGATTCATCTGGATATGTAATTAAGAATAATAAAATACATAAAATTACTACTGATCATACACTTGTTAATTTACTAGTTAAATCAGGAGAACTTACTCCTGAAGAAGCAGCAAATCATCCAAGAAAAAATGTACTTATGAGAGCACTAGGAGCTATTCAAGAAGTAGAAATGGATGTATTTGATATTACTGATGAAGTAGAAGGTATATTCTTATGTTCAGATGGACTTACAAATATGCTAAGTGATGATCAAATAAATAAAGTTCTTAATGAAGAACATTCTGGTGAAGAAAAACTAGAAAAACTTGTTATCAAATGTAATAACCGCGGGGGAACTGATAATATATCCATAGCTTATTTAAATAAAGGTGGTAAATCATTATGATAATAAAAGGTCAAAAGATTAATGATAGATATCAAATAATAAGATCTATTGGTGAAGGTGGTATGGCTAATGTTTATTTAGCATACGACATTATTCTTGATCGTAATGTAGCAGTAAAAATACTTAGAGGAGATTTAGCTACTGATGAAAAATTCGTAAGAAGATTTCAAAGAGAAGCAATCTCAGCAAGTTCATTATCTCACCCTAATATCGTAGAAATGTATGATGTAGGGGAAGATGACGGTAATTACTTTATTGTAATGGAATATATAGATGGTAAAACATTAAAAAGTTTAATTAAGAAAAGAGGACCACTTACTATTCCAGAAGTAATAGATATAATGATACAACTTACAAGTGCCATAGCTTGTGCACATGATAGTTATATTATTCATAGAGATATTAAACCTCAAAATGTAATGATACTTGATGATGGTAGAGTAAAGATTACTGACTTTGGTATAGCAATAGCAAGTAATGCTACAGAACTTACTCAAACAAATAGTGTTATGGGTTCAGTACATTATTTACCACCAGAACAAGCAAGTGGTCAGGGAGCAACTATTAAAAGTGATATTTATTCACTAGGAATTTTAATGTTTGAACTTTTAATAGGTAAAGTACCATTTAAAGGTGAAAACGCTGTAGAAATAGCTCTAAAGCAAATGAAGGAGCCACTTCCTAGTGTATGTAAAATAAATCCTGAAATACCACAAAGAATAGAAAATATTATATTAAAAGCATGTGCTAAAAATCCTAAGAATAGATATGATAGCTGTAAAGAAATGAATGCAGATTTAAAGAAATGTTTAGAAACAAACTTAGAAGATGAAAAGAAAGTAACATATCTTTATTCTGAAGAAGACTATGATGAAACTAAACAGTTATCTGATTTAAAAGGTCTTACTAAAGAAGAAAGACAAAAGAAAGAAAGAAAAGAAAAAATATCAAAAGAACTAGATGAAATAGAGGAAAAAGAAATGAATGGAAGTAATAAAAAGAAAATTGCCGGAACTATTGGTTTAATAAGTGCTATATTAGCTATTTGCGCATTAATAATACTTCTTACAGTGTTTGTAATAAGTCCTCTAGTATCAAATGGTAAAGATGTTAAAGTTCCAGATGTAGCAGGTTTAACAGTAGAAAAAGCTGAGGAAATGTTAGAAAAAGCTGGATTTAAAGTTGCTACAGAAACAGTAGAAAAAGAATCTGATGAAGTAGCAGAAGGACTTGTTATATCAACAAATCCTAAAGCTAATAGAACTATTAAACAAGGATCATCTATTGAACTTATAGTTTCTTTAGGAGAAATAAAAATACCTATTGAAGACTATAAAGATATGAACTACCTTGAAGTTAAAGGTTCACTTACTACTTTAGGATTAGTAGTTAAAGTAGAGAAAAAAGATGTAGAAGAAAATAATGATAAAAAATATGATTCAAGTAAAATAATAGAACAATCTATTGCAGCAGGAGAAAGAGTTGCAAAAGGTACTGAAATTATTTTATATGTTCCAAATGTACTTGTTAAATATCCTGATTTTACAAAAGGATTTACTTTAGAACAAATCATGGAATGGTGTGAAGATAATAGTGTTAATTTAATAACTGAATATACTGAAACAGAAACTGTTCCAGTAGGTACAATAATTAGTCAAAGCCGTGAAGCTGAATCAACAGTAATAGCTAATGCAACACTTAAAGTAATAATTGCCAAAGCTCCTACAAAAATAGAACCAGATGATAAAAAAGATGATACAGAGGATAACAACTAGTGCAAGGTAAGATAGTTAAAAATATAAGTAATGATTTCACGGTATTATGTTCTGATAATAAACTAAGAACTTGTAAGGCAAGAGGTAAGTTTCGTAATATGAAACTTACTCCACTTGTCGGAGATAATGTAACTATAGATGAAAATAATAATTATATATTAGAATTATTACCTAGAAAGAATGAACTTATAAGACCAAGTATATGTAATATTGATACAGTATTTATTATTGCATCTACAAAGAAACCTGATTTTGATACTAATTTACTTGATAAACTACTTTGTATAGCTGAATACAACTTAATTAAACCAGTAATTGTTTTAACAAAATTAGATTTATTAAGTGAAGAAGAAAAAAGTAAATTAGAACCAGTATTTAATTACTATAAAAAGATAGGTTATGATGTAGTAGAAAACACTAATTTAGATAAAATTAAGAAACTTATTAAAGATAAAGTATCAGTATTTACAGGTCAGTCAGGGGCAGGTAAATCAACATTATTAAATCGTTTAGACGAAACATTTAATATAAAAACAAATGAAATATCATTAGCGCTTGGAAGAGGAAAACATACTACTAGACATACAGAATTTTTCTTTATAGAAGGTGGTATGGTCGCAGATACTCCAGGATTCTCATCACTAGATTTTAAAGAACTTAAAATGAGTAAAGAAGATATTAGAGATAACTTTACAGAGTTCTTTAATCTAAGTGAAGACTGTAAGTATAAAGACTGTATGCATTATCATGATGATGGATGTAAAGTTAAAGAAGAACTTGAAAAAGGAAATGTACTTCCAAGTAGATATGAAAACTATATAAAATTTATTACAAATAAGGAGTAGTTATGAAATATTTATCAACTTCAGTATTATCTATAAAAGAAAATATAAAAGATAATATAAAAAAAATAGATAGTTTAAATACCGATTTTATTCATTTAGATATAATGGACGGTATTTTTGTAAAAAATACTACATGGGGTATTTTAGAAGTAGAAGACTTATTTAAAAATCATATAAGACCAATAGATGTTCATCTAATGGTTAAAGATATAAAAGGATATGTAGATGATTTTAGCATACTTAATCCTTTATATATTACGTTCCACTATGAAGCTACTAAAAAAGTAGATGAAGTAATAGATTATATTAAAAGTAAGAATGTAAAAGTAGGTATAGCAATAAGTCCATCTACTGATCCAGTAGTACTTTTACCATATTTAAGTAAAGTAGATTTAGTACTAGTAATGAGTGTTGAACCAGGTAAAGGTGGACAGTCATATATACCAAGTAGTACTTCTAAAATAAATGTTTTAAAAGATTATAGAAGAAGAAAAAAACTAAACTATCAAATAGAAGTTGATGGTGGTATAAATAACGAAACTATTAAAGAAGCTATAAATGCTGATATATTTGTAGTAGGATCTTATATAACAAGTAATAATTATAAAGATAAAATAAATGAAATAAAAAATATTATTAAATAACCTCTTTGGAGGTTATTTTTTTTATAAAAATTTTACCACATTTATCTAATATGTTAAAAAAAGTCGATTTTTTTAACATATCTATTGCATGTGTTAAAAAATAGAGTATAATTATACATATAAGGAGATGATAATATGAAATTATTACCATTTAAAGAATATAATTTGAAAACTCCTAGAATACTTGAAGCATTAAATGATGCATCAAGATCACTTGCTGAATTAAAGGGATTTGCTAATTCAATTCCTAATCAACACATTTTAATAAATGCAATTACTATTAATGAAGCAAAAGATAGTAGTGAAATTGAAAATATTGTAACTACTCATGATAGTATTTACAAAGTTTTAACAGAAAGCGGATATAAAGATGAATCAGCTAAAGAAGTAGTTGATTATAGAAGTGCTATTTGGCGTGGATATGAAATAATTAAAGAAAAAGGATTTATTTCAACTAATGTTTTAGTAGAACTTCAAGGAATGATTGAACATAATAAAGCTGGTATAAGAAAAAATCCAGGAACTAAACTTATTAACAGTAAAACAGGAGAAGTGATATACACTCCACCACAAGACGAAAAAGAAGTTAGAGATTTATTAAAAAATCTTGAAGATTATATTAATGATAATGATGAAGAAGTGGATCCATTAATAAAAATGGCGCTAATTCATTATCAATTTGAATCTATCCATCCATTTTATGATGGAAATGGAAGAACTGGAAGAATTCTAAATGTTTTATATTTAGTTTTAAATAATCTATTAGATAGTCCTATTTTATATTTAAGTAATTATATTAATAAGAATAAAGACCAATATTATAAATTATTTTCTGAGTTTAGAGAAAAAAATAATTATGAGGACTGGATTATTTATATATTGAAAGGAATAGAAGAAACATCTAAAAATACTGTTGAATTAATTAAACTAATTCAAGGTGAGATGGAATCTTACAAAGAAGAATTTATGGTAAAATTACCTAAAATATATTCTGATGAGTTATTGGATTCGTTATTCTTTGAAGTATATACTAGAATTGGTTATATTGAGGAAAGATGTAATATTACAAGGCAAACTGCTGCAACATATTTAAATAGTTTGGTTGAAGCAGGACTTCTAGAATTTGAAAAAGTAGGTAGGGAAAGTATTTATAAAAATGTTAGATTAATTGACTTACTTAGAAAATTTTAATGAGGAAAAATCTCCGTTGGAGATTTTTTTTATTACAAATATGTGCTATATTTATAATAGGTGATAGTATGAAACATATGACTATAGATGGTAATGAAGCATGTGCTAGATCAGCATATATGTTTACTGAAGTAGCAGGAATATATCCTATAACTCCTTCTAGTACAATGGCCGAACTAGTAGATGACTGGTCTAATAAAGGTGAAAAGAATATCTTTAATGACACCGTAAAAGTAATTGAAATGCAAAGTGAAGGAGGAGCTGCAGGACTTGTACATGGTTCTTTAGAAGCAGGGTGCTTAACAACTACTTTCACAGCAAGTCAAGGACTATTACTGATGATTCCTAATATGTATAAAATGTCGGGAGAACTTCTTCCTGCCGTATTCCACGTAGCAGCAAGAAGCTTATCAACACATGCACTTTCAATATTTGGAGATCATCAAGATATATATGCTGTAAGAAGTACTGGTTTTTGTATGCTTGCATCTTCTTCAGTAGAAGATGCTGGACTTTTATCTATAGTCGCTCATCTATCTAGTATAAAAGCAAGTTTACCATTCTTACATTTCTTTGATGGTTTTAGAACAAGTCATGAAATAAATAAAGTAAAAGTACTTGATAAAGAAGATGTTATTAAGTATTTAGATAAAGATGCTTTAAATAAGTTTAGAGAAAGAGCACTTAATCCACTTCATCCAGTTACTAGAGGAACTAGTCAAAATGGAGATGTATATTTTCAAAATACTGAAGCACGTAATAAATATTATGATGAAGTAGCAGATATCGTTAATGATTATATGGATAAAATAGGTAAAGAAGCATCTACTTCTTATAAACCATTTAATTATTATGGAAGTAAAGACGCTACAAATATCATAGTATCAATGGGTTCTGTATGTGAAACTATTAAAGAAGTAATAGATGATTTAAATACTAAAGGATATAATGTAGGTTTAATAGAAGTACATCTATATAGACCATTTAGTAAGAAATACTTACTAGATGTACTTCCTAAAACTGTAAAAAATATAGCAGTACTAGACCGTACTAAAGAACCTGGTTCTTTAGGAGAACCTTTATATTTAGACGTTGTAAATGCTCTTAAAGAGCTTAATTTAACTATTATAGGAGGAAGATACGGACTTTCTAGTAAGAACACTACTCCTAGTCAAATAAAGGCTGTATATGACAATTTAAATGGTACATTTAAGAATAACTTTACAATAGGTATAGAAGATGATGTAACTAATCTAAGTTTAGATACTGATAAGTCATATAAACTAGGATCATCTAGTGAAATAATTATCTATGGATATGGTTCAGATGGTATGGTATCAGCATCTAAATCTATCATGAAAATAGTAGGAGAATCTTCAAATAAATATGTACAAGGTTACTTTGATTATGATTCTAAAAAATCAGGAGGAGTAACAGTATGTAATCTTCGTTTCGATAAAGATAAAATACGATCTACATACTTTGTAGAAAATCCCTCTATAGTCGTATGTACTAAAGATAGTTATTTAACAAAATATAATATGCTCTCTAATATAAAAGAAAAAGGTATATTTATACTTAATACTTCTAAAAAAGAAGAGGAAGTATTTAACCTTTTAAGTAAAAATGATATAGAAATAATTAATAGTAGAAAAATTAAAGTATATATAATAAATGCATATGAACTTGCTTCTAAAGTAGGACTAGGTAATAAAATAAGTACTATTATGGAAAGTATTCTATTCTATTTAACTAAGTTAATACCTTATGATAAAGCAAGAAAAGAAATGAAAGAATATGCTAAGAAAAGATACTTTAAAAAAGGAGAAAATGTAATAAAAGCTAATTACAAAGCTATAGATGGAGCAAAAGAACTTCTTAAAAAAGCAAATGTTCCTTTATATGGAGGAAATGATGAATCTATAGATAGTGACTTCTATAGTATGGTAAATAGTAGAAAAGGTAGTTTACTTCCAGTATCAGCATTCTTAAAAAGTGCTGACGGAGTATATGAAGCAGGAACAAGTAAAAAAGATAAAAGAGGAGTATCCGAAACAGTACCTAACTTTATAAAAGAAAACTGTATTTCTTGTAATATGTGCTCTATGTACTGCCCTCATGGAGTTATAAGACCATTTCTTATAACTGAAAAAGAATATAATAATTTACCAACTTCTATAAAAGATAGATGTAAAGATATACCCGATTTAAAAGGATATAAGTATACAATAGGAATAAGTATAAAAGACTGTACAGGATGCGGAGTATGTATTAAAAATTGTCCTAAAAGTGGGAAAGCCTTATCATTTATTAATTATGATAAAGCCTTAAAAAATAAAGAACAAGAAATATTTGATTATTTAGATAAACATATAGGTTATAAAGAAGTAGGAGATAATGTAAAAAATATCCAGTTTAATGAACCTAAATTTGCTTTCTCAGGAGCTTGCGCAGGATGCGGAGAAACTCCATATTTAAAACTACTTACTCAAATATTTGGTAAATCAATGATAGTATGTAATGCAACAGGATGTTCATCCATTTATTCATCTAGTACACCTTCTAATCCATATACAGTACCATGGACATCAAGTCTATTTGAGGATAATGCTGAATTTGGATATGGAGTATTAATAGCAAATAAAACTATAAAAAGTAGAATTAAAACTATTATGGAAGATAATATGGATAATCCTAATAGTAAACTATTTAAAAAATGGATAAAAAATATAGATAACTTTGATATAACAAAAGAAGTATATGATAATCTAGATTATAAGACATGTCCTAAAGAAATAGTTAGTTTAAAAGATTACTTATTAAAAAGAAGTATCTGGACTATTGGAGGAGATGGATGGGCTTATGATATTGGTTACGGCGGAATAGATCATATCCTAGCAAGTGATGAAGATATAAACATCTTAGTACTTGATAGTCAGGTATATTCTAATACCGGAGGACAATCTTCTAAATCAAGCCCAAAAGGTACAATAGCATCATTTACTTCTATAGGTAAAAACCAAAATAAAAAGGATTTAGCCTCAGTATGTATGGCTTATCCTCATGTATATGTTGGAACTATATCTTTAGGAGCAAATCCTGCTCAAGCTTTAAAAGTATTTAAAGAAGCTGAAAGCTATAAAGGACCATCTATCATAATAGCATATACACCTTGTATATCTCATGGTATAAAAGGGGGAATGTCTAATAGTATAGGAATGGAAAAACTTGCTACAGAATCCGGATATTTCCCTATATTTAGAAGACATCCATTATATGGATTTACCTTAGATAGTAAGAATGTTAACTTTGATAAATATAGTGAATTCTTAGAAAACCAAACAAGATATAGTATGCTTAAAGTAGTAAATCCATCTAAAGCAAAAACTTTAATAAATCAAAATAAAGAATTTGCTATAAATAGATATAATTATTATAAAAAATTAGATGAAGAAAAAGGTAATTAATAATTACCTTTTTTTAGTAAACAAAAAGAGCAGTCCCCCTGCGAACTGCCCTTATAAAAGAATAAAAAGGGGTTGGCTAGTGTGATACTAGCATCCAATTCGTTTCCGAATTGGTACTACATATAGTACTCATAAAAGGGGTGTTTGTCAACCCATTTTGGTTAATTTTCTGATTTTTTTAATTTTTCCATTATTTCCCTTGTGAAATAAGGCTTAGTTAACCTTAAAGTATCATCATTCATTGGGAATCCAGCAGCATGTTCATGACCGCCCCCACCAAGTCTAGAAGATACCTCTGCTAGGTTAACATTAGTTACACCTCTTAGTGAAAAACTTTCTCTATTATAGTCAGCAATAAGTATAAAATCTAGTTCATCTTTATATTTATTTGCTAAGTAATTTCCAACACTAGAACGATACTTAGTAGATATAGAAAATCCTACATTATAATCTAAGAATTTAATTCTTATAAGATTCTTATCACAATATTCTAAATAATCATTTAATTCTTTTTCACATCTATCACAAATATCCTCTTCTTCTTTTGTTAGAGTAAAATGCTTATCATCTTTATTAACAAATCTATCAAGTAAACTATTTATTAAATAATATCTTTCAGTATTAACAAATATATTAGTTAATTTAAGTCCTAAAGGATTATTAAATTTAACATGTTCAAAGTTATCATAGAGTCTTACTGCATCTATAAATTCTTTTAAACTATTTTTCTTTAGTATTTTATTATCTTTATATGTTTCTAATAAATAATCATAGAAGATAGATGCTGCTGAGTAGGAGTATTCACCATCTTTTATTTTAACTATACTCCAAGGAGCGGTATTTTTTGTTTCGTGATGATCAAAATGCATAATCATATTTTTCAAAGTACTATTATTTATTAAATCATATGCTTCATCTTTTAATCCTAGATCTGTAATAATAACTTTATCATAATCTTTATATTTTTTAGTATCAATTATTTCTTTTATAACACTAGTGATATCATCTGGACTTGTAAATATTAAATCTACTTCTTCATATACTATTTTAGCAAGTATACTAGGTGCTAATCCATCCATATCAGCTTCATGTGAAATAAGTAGTATTTTCATATAAATCACCAAATATATTATAACATAACTCCTTATAATTGACATATAAACATTTGTTCGGTATAATGATAATGGTGATAACATGAAAATAGAACTTCTAAAAGGAATAGGACCAAAAACATCTAAGTTACTTAATAAACTAGGTATATATGAATTAGATGATTTAATAGAATATTATCCATTTCGTTATGACATACTTAAAAGAACTGATATGTCACAAGCAAATAATGAAGATAGAGTTATTATAGATGGATACTTAGAAGAAAATGCTAAAATATTTAGATATGGTAAAAATGATAGATTAACTTTTAGAATGTTTCATAAAAATAATATTTATAATGTAGTAATATTTAATAGAGGATTTTTAAAAAGTAAACTTGAAGTAGGAACCAATATTACTATAATAGGTAAGTATGATAAATATAAAAATACTATAGTAGCGTCAGATATTCATTTTGGATTACTTCCTGATCATACAGTAATAAATCCTATTTATCACACAACTAGTGGTATTACTAGTAAAGCTATAAATGAATATGTTAATTTAGCTATTCCATATTTTCAGTATGTAGATAGTATTTTAACAGATGAAATAGTAAGTAAATATAACTTTCTAGATTTATTACAAAGTATAAAAGAAGTACATAATCCTACTAGCACAGAACACTTTAAAAAAGCTCTAGCAAGATTAAAGTTTGAAGAACTATTTTCTTTTATGCTTAAAATATCTTATTTAAAGAAATCAAGAAAGAAAAAAGATGGTTTAGAAAGAATAGTAGATAAAAAACTAATAGATGATTTTATAAAGACAATTCCATTTACTTTAACAGATGATCAAAGTAAGGCGGTAGACGATATATATAATGATTTAATTAGTAAAGAAAGAATGAATAGACTCTTACAAGGAGATGTAGGATCAGGTAAAACTATTGTTTCTTTTATAGCACTATATATTAACTATTTAAGTGGTTATCAAGGAGCGCTTATGGCTCCAACTGAAATACTAGCTTCTCAACATGAAATAAATATTAAAAAGATATTTAAAGATTTAGATATAAATGTAAAACTATTAACTGGTAAAACAACTTCTAAAGAAAGAAAAGAAATATTAGAAGATTTAAAAACAGGTAAAGTAGATATTATTATAGGAACACATGCTTTATATCAAGATGATGTTATATATAAGAATTTAGGACTTGTTATAACAGATGAACAACATCGTTTTGGAGTAAACCAAAGAAAGACTCTAAAGAATAAAGGACTTACTCCAGATATTCTTTATATGAGTGCAACTCCTATACCAAGGACATATGCATTAACAATATATGGAGATATGGATGTAACAAGTATTAAGACTATGCCTGGCGGAAGAAAACCAGTTATAACTAAAGTATTTGATGAATCCAGTATTAAAGATGTTTTAATGGGTATGTATAATGAACTATTACAAGGACACCAAGTATATGTAGTAGCACCTCTTATAGAAGAGTCAGAACTATCTGATATGGAAAATACTACTTCTTTAGAAGAAAAGATGAATAAAGCCTTTGGAAAGATGTATAAAATAGGTGTACTTCATGGAAAAATGAATGACTTAGAAAAAGAAGCAGTAATGAATAGTTTTAAAAATAATGAAATACAAATATTAATAAGTACAACAGTTATTGAAGTAGGAATAGATGTAGCAAATGCTACTATGATGTGTATATTTGATGCTTATAGATTTGGTTTATCAGCACTTCATCAGTTAAGAGGTAGAGTAGGAAGAAACTCTCTTCAGTCTTACTGCTATTTAATAAGTAATAAAGAATCTAAAAGACTAGAGATACTTGAAAGTACAACAGATGGATTTAAAATAGCAGAAGAAGACTTTAAACTAAGAGGATCTGGTGATCTTTTTGGTCAAAAACAAAGCGGAGATATGAACTTTAAAATCGCAAATATCAAAAATGATTTTGAACTTTTATTAAAAGCCAAAGAAGAAGCAGAACTATATTTAAAACAAAATGAATCGCCAACAGAGGTAATTAATAAACTTTTATCCGATTCAATAAACCTTGATTGACAATTATATTTTTCTCCATTATAATGATAGTAGCGTGATAGTAATCACGCTAGTGTGTTCGTACATCTAAGCTGGTATGAACATGCTAACCAAAACCCCCTGAAGACGGAACGATTCAATGTTCCGTCATTTTTTTATAAGGGTTTGCGAGGTTTCCCGCTTTTTCTAGATACCAAGCCAGATACCAAAAACCTTTTTTTAGATACCAAATTTATTTTTTATTTAAGTTTATTTAAATACCTAGATTTAAATTATCTATGGTATTTCTTACATTTTCTAGATTATTTGGAAACATATGAGCATAGGTATCTAGTGTTTCTTTAGTACTAGCATGTCCTAAATATTTAGATACTGTTGTAGGTGGTTGACCTGTGTTTATTAAAAGTGATGCACAACTATGCCTAAAAGAGTGTAATGGAATTCTTCTAATATCAGCATTTTCAGCAATTCGCTTATTTATTCTATGCATCATTCCAAATGTTAATGGATCTATTTCTCCAAATACAAACCATTTATCATTAAATCCATAGTATTTCTTTTTCTCATTATAAAGATTTACTAAATCATTGTATAAGACATCAGTAAGGGGTAATGTCCTAATACTTTTAGATGTTTTTGGTGGTGTTAATTCATAATACTTCTGACTATCTTTGACACTATTGGCTTGTTTAGTAATAGATACTTGCTTATTTTTCCAATCTATATCAGACCATTGTAGTCCACGGCATTCACCTCTACGAAGCCCACAATAATATAACATTTCAAACATTGTCTTATCATTTAGACTAGTAGTACCAGTAATATATTTTTGAAATTCTTCAAAAGTATAAACATCTTTTTCCTCTTTGATTTCATTTGGATCTTTAAAGAATTCTATTTTCTTATAAAATTTCATTAAATTAATATCATACATTTTCATTCCCCAATTAAGAATAATTTTAAGAAATTTTTGTATATCATTTCTACTAGAAC
>JAEEGL010511882.1_pt1 | contig 23275 bp, 17 predicted proteins | sample 9134231 | NCBI WGS metagenome assembly JAEEGL01 (sample SAMN16246548, study PRJNA631951) | gut metagenome | biome: gut microbiome; feature: rumen; material: fiber-attached | host: Bos | place: Iran: Karaj | collected 2018-10
AAATTCCGAAGGAAAGTGACCCCCTTCTTCTCTTACGAACGTGACCCCCTTTTCCGATTGAAAGTGATCCCCTGGTCTTGAAAGCGGAACCATCAATAGAATGCAGGCTGGTGCGGTTTTTAGTCCCTACAGCCTGCATTTCGGATTCAGATGAAAGGAAAGGTTAACGGGGGTCAGCTATGTGCGGAAAGAGGGGACCACTTTCGATGGGATTTTCCATTGAACCTATTAAATGAATCATGTTATGAAAACCTACGATTACAATGGAACCAAGGTATATCTCCAAAAGGAGGAATACCGGAACAATGGAACGCTTGCAGTCCTCATGTTCAAGGAAGATGGTGATCTGTATGGGAGCGTGACAGTCAACCTGAATCACCCGCTTCAGTCAGACATCATGGCGTTCCTGGACGAGAACAATCTCCCAGGAATTGGCAAATGGCTAACTCAAAGAAGCCTTGGAATCTACATGGGAGTCAATGCAAGGTCAGGGTTCTGCACCTATCCGCTGTATACATTGTTCATCTAAGAAGAAAGGCTCTCGGAGAAATCTGGGAGCCTTCTTATTATCAAAGAACGAGCCCCCAACAAGAAGATAACTCGTTCGGTTTTGCGGATTTAGAGCGTACGTACTTGCATACGTTCGGTATGGCAAATCTACGGAATCTAACAAAGAAATACAACTTGGTATTTAACTGTTTTGAAACCTATTGATTACATATCACATAAAAATTGTTTATTTTCTTTGAAAATAGAAACGAATTCTCAAAGAAGTTTCGTAACTTTGCAGGTCCAATTATGGCCAATAGAACCGCATATCTGAGCACCCGTGCCGATGTCTTCTCCCACGCGGGGGGGGGTGTATCTAGCTTAGTATCAATAACTTACAAATTTAACCTTTGCTTTTTCCGCCCGGGAAAGGCAAGAGTTTGCGTTTCCACACCTTTGCGTGGAAACGCTTGATTCATTGAATATTAACATAAAAAACATAACGTTATGATCAAAAAAAGATTGTATGAGGCTCCTGAAACGGAGTTGTTATTCGTGAGATTCGAGGAGAATTTTCTCGACGGCTCATTAACCGGCGGCGCCAAGAACGTCCAAAAGGCAACTGAGGACGAAGATTGGGGCGAGTTTTAATTTCTTAAACAGGATAGATATGAAAAAGTTTAACAGCGTTGGAGCTTTCGCTCTTATTTCGATGGCTTTATTCTCTTCCTGCGAAAGAGAGGTTATCAACACTAATGAGGAATCAAACATAGCAACCATTGAGTTTACAGCCAGGACTGCTGAAACGAAAACGGTTTTTGGCACTAAAGAGAATGGTGCTTATCCTGTTCTTTGGACAGGGAATGAGGACGGAGTGGAAGTAATCTTCACCTATAAGGAGACCAAAAATGAAGTTACGTCTGATGCCTATTCTAACACGGTAGCAACATTGGTCGTGGGTGAAGGCGGAACAGAAGCAACATTTACTGGGAAATTCTCTATTAATGAGAATATGAGTGGGGATTATTATTACTACGCACTTAGCCCCTCGGCCTCATATACGGGCTTCTCCTTCAGTAATGGCATCACCATTACCATTCCTTCTTCTCAGACACCACTTGCTAATTCAGTGGATGAAGGTGCACAAGTTTTAATTGCAGAGGATGGCCCTGAGACCACGATCCCGAAAACGGTGGACTTCGAGTTTAATCATGCTACTGCGTATGCTAAGATTACACTTACGAATCTCGTAATTCCAAGTGGCGTTACAGTGAATAATATCGCCTTCACAGCAGGAAAGGATATTGCTGGCCGCTGGCGCTATAAAGATGGGAGCATGACTGTTAATTCTGGTGTGTCCACCATTACGGTTGATCCTGCTAATGTGCAGAACAATGTTATATGGCTCGCGCTTGCTCCTGTCGATTTACGCGGTTCAACATTCAAAATCGTTGTTAATACCACCGCTGGACCTATTCAAAAAGAGATTAGTTTCCCTGTTTCAGGTAATGCTGGTAATTTCCAAAGCGGTCATGTTAGTCCGTTTACCATTAACATGAATGGTCTTACTCCTGGAGAGAAAGTCCAGTATACCCTTGTGAAAAATGTGGCCGATCTCACTCTTGACAGTGAAGTTATCATTGCTGCACAGAACGACATCTATGCAATCTCCACAACTCAGAATAATAATAACAGAGCACAAACACAAATCACTAAAAACACTGAAGGTACTATTATTGAGGACCCTAGTGACGACGTGCAGATTTTTAAAATCGGTAATGGTTTTAGAGGTGGCACATATGCTTTTTATTATTTGGATGAAGAGGTTTCGAATTACATTTGCGCCGCATCTAGTGGCAGTAACTATCTTCGTACAACGACAACTCTTGACAGGAATGCTTCTTGGAATATCACGATAAACAGTGAAACGGGTGTGGCGTCTATCGTTGCTGACGGAGCCTATACGAGAAATACACTTCAGTTTAACGGTTCGAATGGTATTTTTGCCTGCTACGCTTCAGCGTCTCAGAGCCCTGTTGCTATCTATAAGAAAGCTGGGACTGGAAATGGCTCGATTAATCCTCCGAGTGCTCTTGCATCCATTTCTATCACAACCGCACCTTCAAAGACAACTTATACTATCGGTGATACCTTCGTTTTTGATGGAAAGGTAACGGCAACATATGACGACAATACGACTAGGGATGTGAGTGATGAAGTTGAAACTGATGGTGCAGATGTTATTGCTACTGCCGGTGAGAATAAAGTAGTGACAGTATCTTATACAGAGAATGGTGTTACTAAGACGACAACTTATACCGTTACTGTTAATACTCCTCCTCAGGGAACCATTGTCACATTTACCACAAGTGATTTCTCTGGACAAGGAACAAGTGGTTCTGGAAGTGCGATTACTGCTACTAAGGACAATATCACTGTTTCTTGCGATAAGGGATTTGGAACCTCCCAGATTCGGATGTATAGCGGAAGCAACTTGACGATTAGTGCGGCATCGAACAAAAAGATCTCGAGGATTGCGTTCACATTCTCTGGTTCCTATACTGGAGGACTGGAGACATCCTATGCTTATACAGAGGGAAAGGAATCCGTTAGTTGGAAGTTGTCTTCTCAGGCTAGAGTAACGGAGATTAAAGTAACCTACAACTAAGATTATTCCGGGGGCGGAACCGCCCAGGTATCGCGCTGAACGTTCCGCCTTTGAGAAGTTATTATAGCACAGGGGCTCCGATTGGGGCCCCTTAGTTTTAATAAACAGCATCGATGCCTTCCTTCTCCATCATCGCCTCCCGTTGGCTCGACGAGTTGGCTGAGAACGTGGATGCCAAGACCAGTGAATATTATCGGTGGTCTTTGGAGAGTTTTGTCTATCCCGAATTAGGAGAGAGGGAGCCGCGAGATATTACAGAGGACGATGTGCGGAATCTGTTGGAGAAGAAGCGTGCGGAGGGCGTGTCAGAAGGATCAGTCTATGCCTTCCCCAAGCTGATATGGCGGATTCTGAGTTATGCGTCGGCAGAGGGATTGTGCGAAGCGCCTGAGTGGAACATCGTGATGGGCAAGCCGGAGAGGATGAGTCCGACAGTCATTCTCACCTGTGGCCAAGAGAAACGGCTATTGACCTACCTCACCGAGAATCCAAGGCCCAAGCATGTCGGCATCTATCTCGTCCTGACGACAGGAATCAGTATCGGAGAGATGCAGAAACTGACCTGGGCCGATGTTTCCCTCTATCAGAAAAAAATCCGGGTGTTGAAGGAGGCGAAGGGAACACTAGATGACAAGAACAAGTTCCGAAGTATCCACATCAACGAGCAGCAACGGCTTTTCCTGAAGAAAGTCGCCTCCCTTCCTACGGTGTATGTGGCCAGCGGGAAACCCAAACCAGCCTCGCCTTATGCCATCAGAAATAACTTCGTCCGGATGCTGAAGGAATTGAATCTGCCGGACATGCCACTTTCAGACCTGCGCCACACTTTTGCGGTACATTGTCTGGAAGGCGGGATGGGTTATGAGAAGCTGAGCGAGATTCTCGGCCAGAAGAACAGTAGAAATTTCCGCGCTTACTTCCGCGAACTTGTTTCTCCGGAGACGAGAGAGCGCCTGGAGCAGGAAGTACTTGAAGCGAGAAAGGTCCGTGAGGCTCCGGAGCACATCAATTGTATCGGCCCAGACCTTTCCCCGGAGGTTGTCGCACTCAGGCAGAAGGTAGAGGCGAAGAAAAAGCAGCTCAACGAGACACTTGCCGTTCTGGAAGGCGATCTGAAGATCATCCACGCCCTCAGGAATAGCAATGTCCCCGGTCCTGGCGCCGGTGGTCCAAGGGAGGGGCTGTACAAATTCATCGAGAAGGTTCTTGGTAACGACCGTGACGGTAAGATGCTCGTGGAATACCTCCGCTGCAACATGAGGGTCGCATCTATGCCATCGCAGAAAGATGTGTGTGTCCAAACTATCAGGGCAAGGGTCGTCCGCGGATTTGCCAAACTGAATGAGCGCCTTGACCAGATTTATGCCGTCGAAGGTTACGACATTCTGGATATGTTCCATTCTCTCACATCCAAGATTCAGGAGGTCGCTCCACCAGTACCAAAGAAATCCGGTCGCAAGCCCACGAACACCTTGGAGTATGAGTACAAGAAAGCGATGGATGATCTGGAAAGGATAAAGAAGTAACTAATAGCCCCGCAGTCAAAAGCTGTGGGGTCTTTTTCTTTTTTTTAAAAACTAATCCAAAAAGGTCAATTAATTATCCCGAAATCATCTCTCCCTCTTATTAAATGACCAGTGATGCAGTGTTTCCAGTAGATTATTAACACTGAAACACTGTTTCCGGTTTTTTTTATCCCGTTTACATGTTTTCGAGTTGATTAAATATGCGGAAAGGATGTTCCAGGGTAATTGAAATAGGAGGATTGCATGATGGAGGGCTAATAAATCAAGCATTCGGCACAGTTTTTCGGAATCATTTTTTATATTTGCAACTGTCAAGGGTTTGTAATTACAATCTCTTGGCAGACATATTAGATGAAAGTGTTTCGCTTTTTTCCCGAACTGAAATCTGGACAATTTCACGAACGCGGGAGACAGCGCTTCATCACTTGTATGGTAATCCGTGCGCTCTGCACATTGCTATACTTGTGTGGAGTTTTGTTTATTTGCGTTCGGGCTGTCCAGAGCCTCAGTTCAGATAAACGAATTGCTCCACACTTTCTTTATAGGCTTTTCCTTTTGGAGCAAGGGATGGAAAGTATTCCAGGATGGAACAGATGACTTGTTTTGTCTGCAAGCAGGAGAAAACCTATATCTCTCCTGCAATTCGGATTGTCCCTATGACAACCGAATACTCTTTTTTGACCAGTAACACAGAAACCATCATCGACGGTGGTGAAGAAGGTTGGGATTAATCAAATAACACACTAATAACCATGAAGTACCGTATCTTCACAATGGGACTTGTGGCCATTTTGTTCGCTGCATGTTCCGTCAACGAAATGGATATTACAACTCCTGTCAATGACAATGCCGAGGAGTTTTTTGCATCCATCGAGGATGCGTCGACAAAGGTGTTCGTCGACGATAAGCTTCGAGTTCTATGGAATGCCGATGATCGAGTATCAATTTTCAACAAGTACACCTACAACCAGGAATACCGTTTTGCCGGTGAGGATGGAGATAACTCCGGGACTTTCAAAAAGGTTCCGAACGACGATTTTGTAACCGGTAATGCCCTTGATTTGGTATATTCAGTGTATCCTTATCAAGAATCCACCAAGATCACAAACGATGGAGAGATCACCGTTGTTCTTCCTGCAGAACAAACCTATCGAGAGGATTCTTTTGGTCTGGGTGCCAATACGATGATCTCTGCCACTGAGAACAATGAATTGCTTTTCAAGAATCTCTGCGGTTATATCTCTGTAAAGCTCTATGGCGACAATGTTACCGTAAAATCAATTTCCCTAAAGGGCAACAATGATGAACCTCTTGCCGGAAAAGCAACTGTAACCGCTTCGGTTGAAAATGCCCCGTCAATGGCCTTTGATGCCTTGGCAACCAAAGAAATCACCCTCACTCTTGACACGCCTGTTACTATTGGAGCCACCGCAGAAACAGCGACCACTTTCTGGCTTGTTGTACCTCCGACTACCTTCAGTAAGGGTATTACTCTAACAGTGAAGGATGACAAGAATGGTGAATTCAAGAAATCCACCACAGCGAGTCTTCAGATTAGTCGGAACACATTGAAACGAATGTCAGCGCTTGAAGCAATACCTGAGCCTTCTGATGAACCTATAGTGTTCGCAGATATAATAGCTAAATATGCTTGTGTTGAAAAGTTTGATACAGATGGCGATGGAGAAGTGTCCTACAAGGAAGCTGCTGCAGCTACCAGCTTAAGTGGCTTGTTTACTAATTGGAAAGATGTCAAACTATTTGATGAAATCAAGTATTTCACATCCGTCACATCAACCTTTGATGTGTTCTCTGACCTTTCCAAATTGGAGAGGATAACGATTCCAAACAACATTACAACGTTAGGGAGTTTCCAGAATTGCACATCTTTAAAATCTGTTGTATTACCAGCTACAATAGATGCAATTTCAAGTTGGTGCTTTGATGGATGTTCTTCATTAGTTGAAGTAAACTGGCCTCAGGGATTTACAAAGATTCCTGCGTGTTGTTTCAGAAATTGCATATCCTTGGAACATTTGGAGTTACCTTCTCTTACACGTGTTTTTGAATATGCTTTTCAGAATTGTACAAATTTGTCAATATCTGTTGTTTTAGCTGAAAATGGTCGCATATACTCATATGCTTTTTCTGGATGCGAAAACTTATCATCGGTTATTATGGGTAAAGGCAGTTCCGTTTCTAGCTATGCATTCCATAATTGCAAGAATCTGACTTCTGCAACACTTCCATCCGATATGACGGTTATTCCAGAAGGTTTGTTTTATAATTGTGAAAGCCTACGTGAGATTGCTCTCCCAAATGACCTTTCTTCAATTGGAGCCTATGCTTTCTATGGTTGCTCTTTCAAAGATAGCGATTACACTATTGAACTCCCGGCTACAATAACTTCTATTGGCAAAATGGCATTTTACAGTAAACTCAGGCATCTAATAATTCCAGCATCATCAGCGGTATCAATTACGAATGATTCATTTGATATTCGGCATTATACCCTTCTTTATGTGCCCGAGAATATGGTGGACATGTACCGCTTACGAACAAATTGGAGTATCTTTTCTAACAGGATTCGTCCAATAAATGAGTACCCGTCGATACCCTCAGTATCAGGCTTACAAGGCGATGCAATTGATCTTGGCTTGAGTGTTAAGTGGGCATCTTGGAACGTAGGAGCATCTTCGCCTGAACAGATTGGTGATTATTTCGCATGGGGTGAGATTCAACCCAAATGGGTCTATGACTGGGACACATACATATGGTGTAATGGCTCTGAAGAAACCTTAACTAAATATAATGATGATTCCTCATTGGGTGTTGTTGATAACAAAGTCATTCTTGAACAAGATGATGATGCTGTTCATATTCATTGGGGAGGCAATTGGCGTATGCCAACGTCTACTGAATGGACAGAGTTAACAAAAAACTGTTCATTGGAAAGAACTACTGAAAACGGAGTGGAGGGAATGACAATAACCAGCAAGATAAATGGACATAGTATTTTTCTTCCTTGCTCTGGTTACTGGGCATCTACATTGTTATCTGCATATACATCGCAATATGCTGATTATGCTTTATGTAATTATAATGGTGGAGGATCGCCAATTATAAACCCCTATAATGGTGAATATCGTTCCTGGGGTTTACCTATTCGTCCCGTTACAGATTAACCAATCCAGTTTTCTTTGAACTTTTACTATAAGCGATCATCCTTCGGGGTGATCGTTTATTTCTTCCCAACCATTAACTGCCCAACTGTCAAATAGGAAAGGCTATTCCCCATCAGATTCTAACTGACAATAGCTACAGAAACCGGTGATAAGCACCTCTCAAACATGTGCATCTCAAATCTCAAAACGATCAAATAAAAAGAATCCCAGGAGAGTGGTCTTCTGGGATACTGATTAATAAGATACATTGCTCCGAAATGCCACGGCACTCTTCCTAAGATTTCCCCTCATCGTCTTTAGGCCTAGCACAATTACAATACCGATGCGTAAGCCTAGCATTGTCGGGAATGGTCTTGCCTCCTTTCCAATATTGTTCAATATGGTCAACCGCACTATCACCATTATTACTTGGTGATTACGGTTCCTATTGCCTTCTTTTGCCTATTTTGATGTCGTTAATCTTCCAGATATCGACGAGTGGTTGTTCGCTTAAAAAGAACGATCCCTCGTAATCGTCTCATAAGATTATCATTGAATCAGTGTTACCTTTCCCTTCGGATCAACACAAATCTCCTTTACTGGTCGATCAAGAATAACCGGAGGCATATGTGTATCGACGAATCCTCTCTCTTCTTTCTGTTTGTACTTAGATGGAGCATGATTGGCCGAATTGAAAGCCGAGCTGGCTTGATTACGACCAGCATCATCAATCGCCACAAATTCTTCATAATCATAACTCCAGGAGGATCCTTCAGAGTATCGCATAATGGTTTTATAGATTTGTTCTCGGCTAGGGGCATTGAAAGCCTTTCCTGATGAGATGTAATGATTTCGCATCATACTATTAAATGTGGGACGATAGATTCCGCTGGGATAGAGATAGGCTCCTTCATATAATCCGATATTTTCCATAGAATACCGATTATCAGTGATGAAGCGTGACCATTTTACCGTATTAACATCGTTCCTCCAGTCCACATTTGCTCCAAATCCGTAACTATTGTATTGTTGATCAAGAGAAGCCTGATCGGAAAAAGAACCACTATACTCTTCGTATTCATCGGCGAGAAAAGCAAAACCATGCCCACCAAGTTCATGGGGGACTATACCCTCATCAACATCCAAAATGAAAGCAAGGCAGTTACCCGAGAACAATTCCATATTGCAGAAACTACGTGCGAAATAACGATTGATGTTAAAAATTACTGCAATCTTTAAAGGCTGATTATATGGATTTGGGACTCTTTCCGCATATTCATAACCGAGAGAGCGCCTGAAATACACATTGCCGTCTAACTCATACGAGAAAGCCCTGTCAGATTGTTCTGAATTATATTCTTTGTTTGTTGAAACAACCTTGACACAATATACGTTAAAACGATTCTTAAACGTTAAATATGGTTCATAGGAGAAAAGATGATTCATCTCTTCTATCATTTTTCGTTCATAGTTTCCTCCAGAACTCATATCTGTATCTACAAATCCATCACCAAGTAATATAAGATTAACTCCCTTCCCAACAGTAGCTTCGTGAAGAAGAACAATCTCGCCATCCTTTGAGAAATCAGTTGATGAATAAAAAGATGGGTCTGACTTGGGGACTACGGAAACCCGACACGTTGCCACTAATCCTCCATCGTGAGATGTCGCAGTTATAATGCAATTACCAACTGAAATACCGGTAACCTCTCCTGCATTGACAGCGGCAATCCCAGGATTATCGCTAGACCATAAAACAGTTTTGTCGGTCGCGTTTTCAGGAAGTACTGTCGCCTCAATAGTTTTAGTCCTGCCCACGGGAATACTCAGTTCAGTTTTGTTGATTGAAACACCAGAGACGGGGACACTCGTCTTCCTCCCATAGACAGGTCTAATGAAGCTCTTTTGTGCACGACCTCCAACGGCAACCCAGCCTTTTTGCAAATACTCGTCAGCTGACAAATAAAGACAAAGATCATTTATCTGAAGGTCTTGATATTTGTAATAGGTGTGATCAGCATATAAAGACGAGGAAAGATAGATCGCCCAATAAGAGTATGGACCTATAGGAAAGAATAAACGATTCCCATTTATTTTGCTAATTGCATACAGGCCCTTCATATCACTATTATTAACACATTCCCAAGAGCAGTTGTCTGTCAATTCCTTAACTTCTTCAATCGTGGGCATTCGCCACTTACCTCCTAATGCCACAAAAGCAGCATCATCCTCTTGATCAAGAACTACTTTATTGTCCACAAACCCATTCAACCCGAAATTTGAATCACAACAATACTTGGTCAGAGAATGATCATCTCCATTACACCATATGTAATTGCTCCAATCAACGTTGGTGCTCTTTGGTGCTGGATCCCCCCATTGATATTCATTGCCCAATTCTCCAGGCTTCGTGGCTCCGAGGTTACATGTGGCCCACTTAACGCTTAAACCAAGATCAACAATGCCCTCTGGTTCTGGTTCAGTTATTTCTATCTCCACCGGAGACATTTTTAAGAGCTTATTTCTCTCAATAATGATACTCTTGGCAGTAGATTTCTCAATAACACCTCCTGAAACATCATTCAATGTGATTGTAAAACCCTTGTTGAATGTCATAGGAGGGACAACAAACCAAAATTGTTTGCAATTCTCTTCAGTTGCACCAAGTTGAACCGAAGTTGTACATGTAAGCGTAAGCTCCGTCGTAGCATCCGAAGACAATGCTACAGAAGGAACGCCACCCAACGGCATCGTAACTGTCGCTTTACCCGCCAGTTTCTCGCCATTATTACCTTTCAGCGTAATGGACGACACCGAAACCCCCTCTCCATACAACTTGAGCATTAGATACCCACCAACGTTCTTATACTGCAGCACATTGTCTTCTGAAACGGAAACCATTGTGTTGGCACCCAGGCCAAAGGTGTTTTCAGCGTACACCTGTTCCGCTGGAAGTGTAAGGCTGATAACCTCTTCTTCTGAAATGGATGTGGCTTCTTGATAAGGATAAACAGACACAACATGCGAAAGGGTATTACCCGTCACAAACTCATCGTTATCCACTTTCTTAAATCCACCAGCATTAGCGCCTGTTTGACCAGTGAACTTGTATTCCTGATTATAGGTCAATTTGTTGAAAATGCTCACACGGTCATCAGCAGTCCAGCGGAGAAGAAGGTCTTCGTTGGCGTAGACCTTCGTGCTAATGTCTGTGGGTTGCTCAAATGATGCATAGAAAACGACATCATCCTGAACAGGAGTCTGGATGTCTATCTCCTTGGTGGAACAGGCACCAAGAAGCGCTATAGCCAATGCGAAAACAATGTAACGTTTCATATCGTAGTCGTGTTATTTACCAATCAATATCAGGATCATCCCCACCACCGATGGGTTCAAGGTTGGATTCCAGGAAGGATGTCTCCAAGTTCATATCGATGAGCCTGAAGGAAGGAGCCTGATAGACCTCCTTTGGTTCGACAGGTGTGTTGTTCTTCATATGCGGTTAGCGTTGACTTACAAAATTACTGAAAAAACATCGAAATACGCAGGTTCAAGCATTTAAAAACACAATGGAACCCAGGTTCTGCTACGTTTGAGAACCTGGAATACGCGGTTTCGTCACATTTTACCGCTCCTATTACAAGCCAACTTCCTGAAAAAAGAGACAAGGGTATCTGAAGAATCTGCCGCATTACCTTGATTTCTATCCGGATTCTTCAGACCTTTGCTATGGACGGCCACCGAGTTCATCAAGGGTATCGGTTAACCCTACTTCGGGTGGACTTGTGACGTTATATGTGACATAGTAACTTTTGCAGCGGAAAGAGCTACAAGGAAATAGGCTCTAACGGTATCTGCGAGGCGCATTTTGTGGTTCCGAGTGTCGTGGGTTCGAGCCCCATCATCCACCCTCCAAGCGCCTCAGAAAGCATTCTGGGGCGCTTTTCGTTACGGTCCCCCATTGCTCTCGATAGCCATGGTGCGCTATACGTCCCTGAAACTGGGACGTATATGTCAAAAACAGGCCTGAAACGCACTATACGTCCCACATAATGGGACGTATATGTCCTTCCTTCGGAATTTCCAACCTGCAACCATAGTGCTTTCGCTAGCAATCCAGGATTCTATGCTTGCCTCCGCTGCTGGTATTGGCGGCAACCTGGTTTTGACCGGGGCTACAACGGGGAGGACTTCGACAATCTTTTTGACTAGATTGGATCTGTCTTTATAAGTTCTCACAAGCAAAGCCGGCTCGAATCAATCGGGCCGGCTTTTTTGTTTCCGCATCGCCCGCCCCGTGTTTTCAGGCAAGCAGTCCTACACGCAAGTATGAATGCCGACGTGTCCCGAAAACAAGGACACCTCCATCAGTGATTATCGGCAAACACCGCTTGCAATCATAAGAAGAGAAAAAGCGACTATTCGCGGACAGCACGGATGGTCAACCCGGCGTAACGGCGGATGATATTCTCTTCGCAACGGCCGGAACCAATCAGGAAGTTCGCAGCGAAAGGCCCATTGTGGAGCGATAAGGAAGCATAGGTTCCATAAGTGCCCGCACGAGTGATAGAACGATTCTCGGCATAACCGGCGGCGGGAAGGAAGATCGACTTATCCGTATATCCGTCGACGCTGCTTGTAACCCTGCACCCATAAACGCCATTCACTTCAATCCATTCCGACGTAGAATGGGTGACCAGTTCCCGTATCTCGGCCAAAGAGGGTAGCCGCCAGTTCCCTCCCAATTTGACGTGCGCCACGTCATCTTCATGGTCAAGATCGTTATTGTAATCAAGTATGCCGCAGGTATTGTTTGAATTATACTTCGTAAGGGTGTTCTCGGAGCCCTCGCACCAACGGTAAGTGGACCAGTTGTACTCTTCTTTCGTTTCAATCTCTCCCCAAGCATAATAATCACCGGACTCTTCCGGCTTTGTCGCGCCCAGATTGAACGAGGCCCATTTGACGGAAAGGCCCAGGTCTATCGCTTCAGGGATAGGAGCCGTCGGTTCCTTGACAATCACCGCGCACTCGGCCTTGAAGCTACCTTCCTGGGTCGTAACGGTAATCGTCGCCGTTCCGGCAGATACCGCCGTGACTTCTCCGGTAGAGGAAACCGTAGCCACAGCGGTGTTGCTGGAGGACCATTCCACGGCCTTGACACTTGCATTGGAGGGCTCGATGACGGCGGTCAGCGCCTCGACATTGCCTTCCGTCAGGGTTAGTGACGTCCGGTTCAATGAGACGCCCTCCACCTCGATATAGTCGATATAGACGGGACGGATCGTGAATCCGAGGAGGCGTACGTCATCATAATAATATGCCTGGTCGGAACGGAAGCCCACGACAGACGCACGGTCGCTTCCGCCGAGCGATGACGACCAGTAGGAGCCGCAAAGTTCCAAGTGCGAGAGCTCCTCGTGATTGCGGAACCCGGAAGCGGGAAGGAAGACCGACTTGTCGGTATAACCGCTCTTCGTACTGGTAAACCGACGACCGTAAACCCCATTTTCAGTAGTCCAAACACTGGTACAGTTGTTCACCAGTTCCTGGATCTCCGCCTTTGTCGGCATACGCCAGGAATCCCCTAAGATAACGTGCGCGGCATCGTCCTCGGGGTCGAGGGTCATGATATTGTCCACCGTACCGTTTGACGGATTGGTATTGTATTTTGTCAGGCTCGTCTCCGAGCCGTTGCACCACTTGTAAGAGGCCCATGAATAGCCACTCTCCTTCCCCGGTTTCCAAACAGGATTCTCAGACCTGGCGTAACCGGGTTCATAGTCCGGCTCGACTTCTCCCCATGCAAAGTAGTCTCCATACTCCTCGGGCTTTGTCGCGCCCACATTGAACGATGCCCACTTGACGGAAAGACCCAGGTCAATCGCTTCGGGAATCGCCACAGGAGGATCCATCGGTTTCACTTCAACCGGAGCCATCGTGGACACATTGCTGCGCGTGATGGAGATGCACTTGGACGACGATTGTTCAAAAACGCCGCCGTTGGCCTCGGTGACGGAAACCACAAAACCCTCGTTGAATGTAACCTGCGGGACGACAAACCAGAAGGCTTTGCTTTCTTCGGCCGTCGCACCCAATTCGACAGGCGTTTCGCAAACCAGGGAAATCTCCGCCGTGGCCTCATCGGACAGAACCGCGGAAGGGATACCGTCCAGCGGCATCGTCACGGTTGCCTGACCCGCCAGTTTCTCGCCATCTTTGCCCTTCAGCATAATGGAAGACACGGATACACCCTCCCCGTAAAGGTTGAGCCGCAGGTAGCCGCAGACATTCTTGTACAGAAGGACATTGTCCTCGGAAACGGAGACCATTGTATTATCGCCAAGACCGAAGGTGTTCTCCACATAGTGTTGCTCGGCGGGAAGGGTAACCGTTATGGTCTCAAATTCGGAAATCGTCGTGGACTCCTGAAAAGGATAGACAGATACGTAATGGGGAATCCCGCTGTCTGAAAGAGACTCGCCGGCATCCACTTTCCGGAAATCGCCCGCATTAGCACCGGTCTCTCCCGTAAATACATATTGCTGATTATAAGTATTCTTGTTGAAGATGCTCACCCGGTCATCAGCCGTCCAACGGAGGAGCAAATCCTCGTTGGCATAGACTCGCGTATCCCCCGAAGGTTGCTCGAAGGAGGCATGGAAGACCATTCCGTCCTGCCGCGAAACTTCAACGTTCTCTTCCTGCACCGAGCAGGACATCATCAGCGCGACGGCCGCGCACAAATAGGATGCAATCCGTTTCATGGCGTATCCGTTTTTTACCAGTCAATATCAGGATCATCCCCACCACCGATGGGCTCAAGGTTGGATTCGAGGAAGGAAACTTCCAGGTTGGTGGTGATTACTCTCAAGGAAGGGGTCTGATATGCTTCCCTGGGTTCAACCAGCGTGTTGTTCTTCATATGCAGTTAGCGTTGACTTGCAAAAATAGAAAAAAGGTTCGAAAGAATGATTAACTCCGCCATTATTTATCTTCCAACAACCGAATACTACTCGACAACTTTCCCTTCTCGATAGATGGCAAATCTTTTTTTCCGGACTTCAACGTTATCCCACCATACCAATAATCTGGTCTTTTCCCGGTTGCTTCCCTTACTCTTTCTTTGCTTTTTGTTCAAAACGAAGCCGTTAAAACTATTCCTCAAAGAAAAGCCTACTCACACTTCAAAGCCAAACGGAGGCCATACTGGTAAAAGAATCCATTGCTGGTTACAGTTATATCTTTTTCATAACTACGATAATCACCGCCACAGAGAGACCAATTACCATTCTCGTTGATCCATTCCGAGATATTACCACTCATGTCATAAAGTCCCAATTCGTTAGGCGCCAGTTGCTTAACGGGATGAAGGGCATTCCCTGAATTACCATAATACCAGGCAACGTCATTAGGATTATCGCTACCCGAATAAGTATATCCCTGGGAATGCACTCCTCCTTTTGCTGCAAATTGCCATTCGGACAAATCAGGGACATAGAAATTCAAATTCGTTGCATAATTAATCCGGGAAATGTAGCTCGTGCAATCAGAGCTATATGAAAATGATTTCGGAGTCATTGGATTACTGACTGACGACGACATATTGTATATAGCATTCGTTACCTCCGTCTCTCCAATAAGGTAGAAGCCTCCCTCATACCCTGGGACAGCAATCATCTTAAATTCTACATCTCCGAGAGTGACGTAAAAGCCACTCTTCCAACCGTTGTGGGCGCTGGTGGTCGGGATAGCCATATAACCGCTCTCTCCTTGTTTAAAAATGGATTCTGCAAAATACTTGGTATAAGCACAGTCACTTCCAACAACACCGACTTTCCGGTCAGCATAGGAACAAAACCCATAGATATACACTGTACTTCCATCGCTTCCAATGGTTTCACGAAACATGCCCTTGGTTGATGAGAAAGAATTCGTCGCCGGAGCATAATTCGAATAAGTCTCTATACCGGAAATGAAGATCATCTCACCATCATTCCCTGTAAAACGAATCCGGCCGACCTTTGGAACCAAGGAAGCCGATACTCGAAGGTTTCCTCCGGTATAATCATATTCCGCATTGACATCCTCATAGATTTCGCTATGAGGATTGAGATTCACGGTGTAAGCATTTGCAAAAGTCGGATTAACAAAGAAACGGACCTCGCACTTCAACGACTTCCCTTCCGAGAGATCTCCGTCGAAAGTAATCGTCCATCCATCAGCTACACTGTACTGCGCTTCGCCAACAACGATTTCCGTTCCCTTGTAAAAGACAATGTACACCTTATCTCCATCCTGCCAAGAAGACGCAGCCTTAGTCGAAATACCGTCACGGAGGACAGTGTTGTCATAGCCGGCTACCCTCCCTTCGAAAAACATCTTGCACGTTGCTTTCGCAGGTTCTTCAGCAATCGGTTCGTTCTCGATTTTCGAGCAGGCCGAGAGGGCTAATAAGAACGCTGCAATCTTAACCGCTGCACTGAGATACTGTCTCATAACTATCTGATTTATACTTGTTTCAATTCCAACTTTTATCGTCGCCGTATCCTTGACGATCAATGTCCCCGCTTGTAGTCTGACCGTCATCCCAATTGTAATCCTCACTGAACCAACCAATCCCAAATGAGCCCTGATTGTTCCCGGCTGATCCCCAATTCACATCATCCAGATAACCGCCCAAACCGATATCGCCGTTCGTGTTGCCGGAATAGTCCCACGAATGGTCGTCATCGTAACCGCCGAGATGGATACCATTCCCATCGACAAGATGGGAGTCTATCCTCCCCAACCTTATGATGGAGCCTCTGTGGACAGCCAGGGCATTCTTGCCGGTTGCCGTTCCAACCAGTTTCTCCTCACTATCGTAACAAAAGAGGGTAAAGCCTTCACAAAGTGAGACCGGTAACACTGCTATGCAATAAGTGCCGGCCCCATGAAGGTTAATACGGATACTGTTCTTCCCGTTTCCACTGAGGGACGGAACAGGGATATCGTCTTCGAAACGGACATCGACGTTACCATCGGAGTGCAAGGACGAATCATCGCTTGCCGAGAAAACGACATGGTCGATACCGGTCAATTCTGTCGAGAAGATAATGTAACTGACCAGATTATGGAAACGGAGTGTCGGACCGTCCACATCAGTCAGCCTGGCAACGGCAACATGCCCGTCGAAAAAAGAACCGTCCTGAACCGGTTTAACGACGTTGCCCAAACTCAAGGTTTCCCCAGTATGGTTCGAAATAATAGAGGTACCATAGATGGCTGTGACATAAGTCGCATCCGGAGCGATAATCAATGGAATATCGATCTTTGCTCCGCCTTCCTCTGTCACGTAATTGCGCAACTCGCCTCCATCCTGGCTGAAATACCAAATGTTGTCGCCCTGCGTCCAAGACACATCACCATTATCCTCCATGCTTGTCCGCACGGAATTCGAGATATAGGCCTGATATGTCTTCACCACTGGAACGTCTATCCGGTTGGAACAGCCCAGGATGAAGCCAAGAAGGAGTACAAAGCTCAAGCAGATGACTCGCAAAAAAATATGACTACCCTTCTCCATTACCGTCTCCCCAATCATAATCGTCCTGATAATCATACCCGTCTATCGTTCCGCTCGAGCAGAAGAGCTCGAGAATCAGTTCCCGAACGACTAGTCCGGGAGGCATATAGAGCCTTTTGATGTGATCTTGATTGCTCACGAAGTGCCTTGAATAATAGGTTATCACAAAGATAGAAAATACACTCGGATTAACAAATAACAAAGATCTATCAGGTTGGAGTACAATCGCAGCGTCTGGAAGCATTGCGGACGAATTGGATATTCCGCAGTCTGCACTCTGTTTATTGATGAAAAGGGGAAAACAGGGGGCAGTCTTGATGAGATTATCCATATGACGCTTTCCCCATTTCCTCCGATAACCCTCGTGCACTATACGTCCCTGAAATTGGGACGTATATGTCAAAAACAGGCCTAAAACGCGCTATACGTCCCGAGATTTGGGACGTATAGCGCGTTGTGCCCTCGTGGATAAAAAACGAGGCTGACTCATAATCTAAAACTTACTACCATTCTGTCGCGGCCTCCTTTGTAAATGAGTGACCATTCTCTTTATCAAGATAATTCCCCCAACTGTAGTACACCTTCCCTCCCCTTAAATCGACGATGTACCTCTCAGAAACGGTGTAACCGTAAAACTCAACTCTGGCAAAACCCTTACTCAAGTCCCAAGTCCATCTAAGTAATTGAGAGTCAACGCGGACATATTTACCCGTGAAATCTTTAGAACGCAAGTTATCGCTTCTGTCCTCTCCATACTTTCTCCATTCGTTTTCACTTTGGGGTTTAAGGATAAACACTGTGTTATGATAATCGTCCTCCACATGGTATGTTCCATAGAAAGACTCGACAGTAAATGCCTGGGTCGCTGCGGCAGCGCGAGCTGCCGCCTCTTCCTTCGCCTGCTTTTCGGCCAGTAACCTCTCTTGTTTCTGCCTTTCCTCTAATGCCTTCTGCGCATCCTTCTGCTGCCGAAGCAACTCTTTTTCTGCCGCGGTGGAGGGATCCCTGACAATGACTGTCGTAGAACTGCTAAAGTTGCCCGAACTCTCCTTCAGGCCGAAGGGAATGCTAGCGGTCTGCAAACTGCCACAGTTAGCGAAAGCATCCCCGATTTCCTGAACGGAGGCAGGGACGGTTACCGCTGTCAAGCCGGAATTCTTGAAAGCATCGGATCCAATCCGGATAACAGACGCAGGAATCGTTATGGACTTCAAACCCGTACACGACTCAAACAGGTTGGAAGGAATCTCTGTCAATTGTTTTGGCAAATCGATCTTGCCCAGAGCCGGGCAAGCCTTGAAGGCGTCCTTTCCTATCGAACAGTCATCCGACATGAACTGGACAGTTGTCAAATAGTCACAATCTTCAAAGGCGGATGAACCAATCTGATGAACTCCTGCAGGGATGACCAATGACCTGAGGCCGGTACCGCAAAAAGCACGGTCATTTATATAATAAAGGCCGTCATTGAATTTTACTTCAATGAGCGCTTTACAGCCTTCAAATGCAGAACTGCCGATCGAAGAAAGGCCGGCAGGTGCGACGAAACCCCTCAACTGGGGATTGTGTCTAAAAGCATTCGTCCCGATTGAAACCAGCGTCGAAGGAACCGTGACAGACTCAAGATTCTCACAACCATCAAACAGCCCATTGGGAATCCGGGTAATAGACTCCGGAATCGTTACTGAATAAAGACCCGCTCCGGTAAAAGCACCTTCACCAAGCGAAGAAATCGAAGAAGGAAGATTGATCTGCCTCAAATCGGAGCACCCGGCAAATGCTTCAAAACCGATCTTTTTTATCGAGTCCGGAAGAATGATCCCGGTAATCCCTGTAAGGGAAAACGCCGTATCACCTATCTCTTCGAGTCCATTGGGAAGAGTAATGGCTTTCATGGAAAAACACTCTTCGAATGCACCTTCAGGAATGACCTTCAAGCGATTGGATAATTGGACTTTGCTCAATTCAGAACACCGGTGAAAAGCAAATGTACCAATGGTCGTTACTGAGTTCGGAATCGTAATCGACGTGATGGGATCCTCGCTAAAGGCACCACTGCCAATAAATTCCAAACCCTCGTTCAACTCAACGGTGGTCAATCCCGAGCAATTATAGAACCCTCCGTCTTCAATTCTTCGCACGGAGGCAGGAATAGATATGGAATGCAGGCCGCCCAAACCCATGAATGCCTCCTTTTTGATGACATCCGTGCCGTCCATAATCTTTACCTGTAAAGGGACCTCTTCCCCGCTTAAAGCACGAAGTAGATTCTCATGCTGAGGGTATAAAAGGGAGATACTGGTTGCTTTTGCAAAATCGAATGCATCATCCGCAACACTGCTCACAGTTTCTGGGATGTCAATGCTGGTAAATTTACAACCCGCAAATGCTTTTTCTCCCAAAGATGACAATCGAGAAGGAAATCTGACGGAAGATATTCCGGAATTCTCAAATGCGCCTTTTTCCAAACGCTCAAGCGTTTCAGGAAACTTGATTCCAGATAAAGACGAGGTGTTTGCAAAAGCATAATCCTCAATCACTTTGAGCTTATCGTTCAGTGTAACGGCCGATAAGTCTTTGCATCCGCTGAAGGTGTATTTCCGTATGGATTCCAGACCAGAAGGAATGGTCACTTCGGCGAGATGGGCACAATTCTGAAATGCTGCTTCTCCCAACGATGTCAAACCCTTGGGAAGTGAAACAGATCCTAACATCCTACAATCCTTAAATGCATTAGCCCCAATTTCCTTGATACTCTCCGGAATCGAGATATCGCTGAGTGATGAACAGCCCTCAAAAATACCAGGAGAAAGGGAGATAAAGCCATCAGGAATCTGAAACTGCTTGAAAGACTTGCAATTGGAAAATGCCCTTTCCTCTATCGCCTTCAAGGATGCTGGAATCTGCAAATCACATAGACTGCTGCATCCTTCAAATGCAGAGTTGCCGATTTCAGCCAACACATCCGGCAGATTGACATAAGTTAACCGGGAGCAACCCATGAATGCCTCCGCTGCTATTGTTGGCGTCGAGTCGGGAAGGACGACGGCAAGCAGTTTCGTTTGATTTTTAAAGAATCCGGAAGGTATCTCGTCGATATTATCCTTAAAAGTAATCGTACCTCTTCCCTTCTTATCGACTTCGTTCTCCTTGACGAATACGGACTCGATCTGGAGCGGGGTTCCGTCGGAAGTCATATACAATACTTTCTTTTTGGACCTATTTTTCTTCTGATACCACTCTTCGGCATTACGAAGCGTTTCATCAGAAACATCCGAGTCCTTCTTCACGGCCAGTCCCTGACCAAATGTTAGATAAGAAGCAAATACAAACAAAAATGAAAAAACACCGATTCGTTTCATCATAGCGTTGAAAGATGATACAAAGACTATAAAAAATGGTTATCGTGGTATTCTTTACAAATATAGCAATTCCAAGGTTTATTCCGTCATCAAATCACGAATTCCACCTATACAAAAAACGCCCACCGGATTGGTGAGCGTTAAAAACCATTCTGTTTAACTTGCCTGGCGGCATGTTTGAGATATCGTCGGATCCGTCTCATCCGGGAGCTTTTTTCATAGGCATCGCCAAAACGGTTCCTATCATCTACGATATGAATCTTATTCAGCGACAGTTTTCTAAACCCTTTTGCGCGCGTACCATCGGGATGTCTGGATGCCATGGCTTTTGCTGTTCTGACACTCAGCGTTTCTGCAAGTTTCTTAAACTCGTATTTCGAATGAAAAGTTTTGCCCATATTTGTCAACAATCAAAAACAGACAATCATTCTCACGATTCCAACGATGTCCTGGAGCCGGAATGCCTACGGCCCTATTGCACCCGGGTACAGAAAACCTGCGATTTGGCCGATATGATCGAGCCCACAGCCGACATAGAATGGAAAATGAGTTCTTCATCTGTCAAGGCCTCGATGGTCATGATGGTTTCACTGCCCTCCCGAGTCATGACAATCGTTCCGGTTTCCCTGTTATAAGTGTATGTAAAGTCCCAGATGTCGTCACCCAGCCTGTACTTACCGACCCCTCCCCCAGAGAAAAGATAATAATAATCATCATACTCCAATGTCTTTTCCGCATCGATCCCATCTACGGCCACCGACATGACAACCTTGTTCACCTGCCAGGTTCCAAGCAGCAGATTCCGGGGCGTTTTATTGCACGAGCATACGAATATGCAAAGAAGCGAAAAAAGTAGAATGACTATCTTCTTCATAAAATGACGAGAATTGTTTCCCATGAGTCAAAGATAATCATTCTTTTCGGAATCTACTGTCCCGCCTGCCACAGATCGACGAGCGTCCTGTCGATGTGATAGGTCTGGACGCCCAGGTTATGGCGGAGCTTCTTTCCGTGGAAATCAATGATCTCCTGTTCCTGGCGCTGCGTGAAGGTTTCGTAGAATCGTTTGGACCAGGCATTGTCGGCCCCGTGCGTACACAGGATTTCGGTACCGTCGCTGAGTCTGATGGACGCGGAAAGGCTCTCCCCGATGGAAACGCCCGGCATGAATGCCCCCGTCTCCAGTTTGACGAAATGACCGGGCTCGATGACGGATGTCTTCTCTGTCGTCTTTTCCGAAAAATGGATGTCCGGATAGGTGGTTACCAGTGTCACCGTCCCCTCCAGATCGTTATAGACCTCACTCCAGCCACTGCTGTTCCATTCTATGATTACGCCGAGCTCGTCTTCGGTATATACTTTTTCTTCCTTCCCGCAGGAAAAGGCCACCGCGGACAATGCCGCAAGAATCATCAGTTTCTTCATGTCGTCAATCATTTTCCTCCCATATAATTCCCTATTCCTCCGAATCTTGCACGAGACTTTTGCTATCTTTGCATAAAAGAACGGAAACATGAAGAAACTCGTAGTGATCGACGCCTGCATCCGGGAGGAAGAGTCCCGGACCCGGCGGATTGCGGCCCCCATCATCCAGGTGCTGGCCAAGCGATATGAAATCGTCCGGTACGACCTGACGGAAATGCCGATGGAACCCCTGACACCCAGGACCTATGCCGACAGGGCGGCCGGGATCATTCCCGAATGGGCCCTGGAAGCGGCCAGGACCATCGCCGCGGCCGACCGGATCCTGATTGCGGCGCCGTTCTGGGACATGAGCTTTCCCGCCGTGCTGAAGACGTTCTTCGAACACATCTCCCTGTTCGACATTACTTTCACGGACAACGGGCATTCATGCGTGGGCCTTTGCAAGTGCGAAAAGGTGATGTATGTGACCACGCGCGGAATGAATATCCCGACGGGCGATCCCCGCGAACAGGGATCTTCCTATCTGCAGGCGCTGTCCCGGCTGTGGGACCTGGGAATCATCCTCACGGTAGCCGCCTGGAACCTGGATTACGCCACGCCCGAAGAAATCGAAGAAAAGATTGAAAACGCTACCCGTTTCGGCCTTAGGCTAGCCGAAACCTTCTGACAATGAGTTCGTTCACCTTCCTGGTCGCCTGTATGATGGCCCTCGCCTCTCCGAAGACTTATACCGAACCCGTACACGAAGTGAACGTGGACCGGAATGTCCCCTATGCCACGGTAAAGGGATACTATACCCACGCCCCTGTGGGAGACAAGCAGTCCACGGTCCGGTTGCTGTTCCATTCCGGAATCCCGAAACCCGTCACCCTGGAGATGGATATCTACCGCCCTTCCGACGACGGGAACGCCCCGCGGCCGCTTCTGCTGATGATGCACGGCGGATCCTTCTTCATCGGCCACAAGGCCGAACCGGGCCAGGCCGGGTGGTGCGAGTATTTCGCCTCCCTCGGATACGTCGCCGTGTCCATCGACTACCGGCTCGGATTCCACGCCACGAAGAAGGAGATCCG
>JAEEGL011788385.1_pt1 | contig 23274 bp, 14 predicted proteins | sample 9134231 | NCBI WGS metagenome assembly JAEEGL01 (sample SAMN16246548, study PRJNA631951) | gut metagenome | biome: gut microbiome; feature: rumen; material: fiber-attached | host: Bos | place: Iran: Karaj | collected 2018-10
AAGACCATCGTGGAGAAGATTGTGCTGGCCGCCACGGCCCGCGCCGCCGCCCGCAAGGCCCGCGAGATGGTGCAGCGAAAGACCCCCATGGGCGGAGCCGGCATGCCCGGCAAACTGGCGGACTGCTCGGACCACGATCCGGAAAAGTGCGAACTCTTCCTGGTGGAGGGCGACTCCGCAGGCGGTACCGCCAAGCAGGGCCGTGACCGCCGCATCCAGGCCATCCTGCCGCTCCGCGGTAAAATCCTCAACGTGGAAAAGGCCGCGCAGGACCGAGCCTTCGAAAGCCAGGAAGTCCGCAACATCTACACGGCCCTCGGCGTTACCGTGGCGCAGGAAGACGAGTCCGGAGAGAAACACATGGACTTGAGTAAGTTACGTTACCACAAAGTGATTATCATGACGGATGCGGATGTGGACGGCAGCCACATTGCCTGCCTCATCCTCACCTTCTTCTTCCGCTATATGTTCGACCTTATCAAGAACGGCTATGTGTACCTGGCCACGCCGCCGCTCTACCTGGTGAAGAAGGGCAAGGAGGAACGCTACTGCTGGACGGACGCCCAGCGGGAGGCCGCTACGGCGGAACTCGGCCGCGGGTCGGAAAAGGGCGTGACGGTGCAGCGGTACAAGGGTCTTGGTGAAATGTCGGATACCCAGCTCTGGGAAACCACCATGGATCCTTCCCGCCGGGTGCTCCGCCAGATTACCATCGAGAACGCCGCCGAGGCGGAGCGCACCTTCTCCATGCTCATGGGAGACGATGTCCCGCCGCGCCGCGCCTTCATCGAAGAAAACGCGCATTATGCAAATATCGACGCCTAAGATTCCGCGGAGGTTCCTTCCGCTCATCCTTGTTTTCGCAGTCCTGGTGCTCCTCATGCCCAGGACCGCGAAATTCAATTATGACTACAAGAAAGGTACGCCGTGGCCGTACGAGACCCTCATCTCCCAGTTCGACTTCCCCATCCTCAAGACGGAGGAGCAGATCCAGGAGGAAAGGGAGCAGGCCGGCACCATCGTGGTCCCCTACTACAAGTATTCGGAAGAGGTGACTTCCTCCGTGGTCAAGCAGGTGCAGAGCCTGGACCTGGGCCCTTTCAACAGGCTCCGCCCGGACATTGTCACCCGCCTCGGGGACATCTACGCCAAGGGCATCATCTCAGACGCCCGCATCAAGCTGGAGAGGGGCTCCGCGGAGGTTTCGGAGAACCTCATCTATGTGCAGAGGGACAAGCGGGCGGTGCAGTACCCGCGCACGGAAGTCTACAAGGTGTCGGACGCCCGGGACCAGCTGGTGGCCCTCATGGCCAGGAGCTATCCTTCCGTGAACCTGGATTCCCTGTTCCGGCGGGCGGGCGTGTACGAGACCATCGTCCCTAACCTCCTGTACGACAAGGGAATGACGGAACTCACCCATGCCGGTTCCAATGACTATGTTTCCCCTACCATCGGCTACGTGAAGGCTGAGGAGAAGATTGTCTCCAAAGGGGAAATCGTTACTGCGGAGGTGGCCCAGATCCTGGACAGCTACAAGGAGGAATACAACAAAGTTTTCGGCTATGACGGCCCGCGCGTGCTGCTGTACCTCGGGAACATCCTCATCGCCCTGACCCTTGTGACCATCCTCTATTTCAGCATCTACTTCACCAATCCGCTGGTGTTCGAAGACCGCAAGCGCTACTACTACCTGCTGTCGGTCTTCCTGCTGGCCGTGGTGGTCACCTTCCTGGTGGAGCGCTTTGCCCCGGGGGCCCTTTATATGATTCCCTATCCGGTGCTGGCGCTGTACCTGCTGGCCTTTTTCCGCAAGCGGGTGGTGCTGCCGGTATACGTGGTGTGCCTCCTGCCGCTGCTGATCTTCTGCGGCAACGGCATGGAGCTCTTCGTGATGTTCCTTACGGCCGGGGCGGTCACCATCGAAACCTTCGGCTCGCTCAACAAAGGCTGGCAGCAGTTCCTGAACGCGGCCATCCTCTTCGGCGTGGAAGCCGCCGTCTTCTTCGGCTTCCGGCTCATCGACGCGGGCAGCAATTCGGTCTGGTGGCTCAATCTCATCCAGATTTTCGTGGGCTGCGTGGCCGTGGTGGCCCTGTATCCCCTCATCTACCTGTTCGAGCGCATGTTCAACCTGGTTTCCGTCACGCGCCTCCTGGAACTGGCCGACACCAACAACCCGCTCCTCCAGCAGCTGGCCGCCAAGGCGCCCGGCACCTTCCAGCACTGCCTCCAGGTGATGAACCTGGTAGACGCCGTGGGACACGCCACAGATGCAGATGTCCCGCTGCTGAGGGCCGCCGCCCTGTATCACGACCTGGGCAAGATGCAGAACCCGCTCTGTTTCATCGAGAATGAGAGTTCCACTCCCGGCGCGGCCAAGTACCACGACGGAAAAACGCCCCAGGAAAGCGCTGCAGACATCATCCGTCACGTGGACGACGGCCTTGCCATCGCCGCGGAGCACCGCCTGCCGGAAGAGCTCAAGGCGTTCATCCGCTCGCACCACGGGACATCGTCCACCAACTATTTCCTGAACAAGTACCTCAACGACGGAGGAGACCCTTCCCAGACGGCGGCGTTCTACTATCACGGACAAAAGCCCGTTACCAAGGAGCAGGTCATCCTCATGGTGTGCGACTCCATAGAGGCCGCTTCCCGCACCCTCAAGGAGTTCACCCCGGAGGCCTGCGACCGCTTTGTGGAGGGCATTGTGGCCGGCAAGGAAAAGGCCGGGCAGCTGGAAGATGCAGACATTACCATCCGCGACATGAACATCATGAAGAGCATGCTCAAGACCCATCTGCAGCAGATGTATCACAACCGGGTGGCCTATCCCAAGCGCAACAATGGTTGATTCTTTGGCTTTTTATCACTACCTTTGCGCCCCCATCCAGAAATATAACAACAAATACATACTATGAACATTTCCAAAATCCAGAAGGATGCACTGAACTGGCAGCTGACCATCGAAATGGCGGCGGCAGATTATCAGGAGGCCCTCCGCAAGCGCCTCAACGAGTACAAACGCAAAGCAGACATCAAAGGCTTCCGCCGCGGCATGGCTCCCCTGAGCCTCATCCAGCGCCTGTATGGCGACGAGGCCCTCTACCAGAGCGTGAACGGCCTGGTGAGCGAGCAGCTGAACCAGTTCATCACCGATGAGAAGATCCGCGTGGTGGGCGAACCTATGCCCTCCGAAGACCAGCCCCAGCTCAACTGGAAGGCCGGCGAGGACTTCACGTTCAAGTTCGACATCGCCCAGACGCCGGAGCTCACTTTCTCCGTAGGCAAGGACGACAAGATCCCTTATTATGAGATTAACATCACCGCTGCCGAAAAGAAAGCCCAGAAGGAGCAGCTGCTCCAGCAGTACGGCTCGCTGCAGGAAGGCGAAAAGGCCGGTGCCGCAGACTATGTCATTGCCGATATCGCCAATGAGCAGCACAAGGCGGAAGGCGTGTATGTCTCCATCGCTTCCGTGGCGGAAGAGGCCCGCGGCGCTTTCATCGGCCGCAAGGCCGGGGACAAGTTCACCCTGGACGTGAACGCCGCCTTCACCAACGAGACGGACCGTGCCGCCATGCTCAAGCTGGACAAGGCCGCCCTGGCCGGCATCGACCCCATGTTTGAATTCACCGTGGTGAACGTGAAGACGTTCGTGGCGGCGGAGGAAAACCAGGAAACCTACAACAAGATTTTCGGCGAGGGCGTGGTCACCACCCCCGAGCAGTTCGAGGAGAAGGTCACCGAACGCATCAAGGCCGGCCATGAGCAGGAGGCCAATTACCGTTTCGGGGCCGATGTCCGCAAGTACTTTGTGGAGAAGGCCGGTCTGGAACTGCCGGAAGCCTTCCTCAAGCGCTGGCTCGTGTATGCCAACGAAGGCAAATACAGCGCAGAGGACGTGGAGAAGGAATTCCCTTCCTTCCTGGAGGATTTCAAGTGGCAGCTCGTCCGCGGCTACCTGATGCAGAAGTTCGACCTCAAGGTCACCCGTGAGGACATCCAGGCGGCCGCCGAATCCTATGTGGCCTATCAGTATGCCATGTACGGCATGGCCGGCGTGCCGCAGAACCTTATCCAGTCTTCGGCGGAGAACATGCTCCAGGACGAAAACCAGTACCGCCGCCTGGAAGAGCAGTGCGAGGACAACAAGGCCATCGCCCGCGTCCGTGAGGAAGTCACCCTCCAGACCAAGAAAATCTCCCAGGAGAAGTTCCGCGAATTGAAATAATGACCATGAACGATTTCGATAAATATGCCGTCAAAGGCCGGGGCATCAGCTCCATGACGCTTGCGCGTTACACCTCCATGGTGGACGCCTACATCAACCCCACCATCACCGAGGAGCGCAAGCTCAACGTGGCCCAGATGGATGTTTTCAGCCGCCTCATGATGGACCGCATCATCTTCTTGGGCGTTCCCATCGATGACGATGTGGCCAACATCATCCAGGCCCAGTTGCTGTTCCTGGCATCGGCAGACCCTTCCGCCGACATCACCATGTACCTGAACACCCCCGGTGGGCAGGTCACCAGCGGCCTGGGCATCTACGATACCATGCAACTCGTTCAGCCTCAGGTGGCTACGGTATGCACCGGCATGGCCGCCTCCATGGGCGCCGTGCTCCTCTGCGCCGGCGAAAAGGGCAAGCGGTCGGTCCTGCCGCACTCGCGCGTGCTCATCCACCAGCCGCTGGGCGGGGCCCAGGGACAGGCTACGGAAATCCTCATCGCCGCCAAGGAGATTGAGAAGACCCGCACGGAACTGTTCAATATCATCGCCCAGCATACCGGCCAGCCTTTCGAAAAGGTGGCCCAGGACGGGGAACGGGACTATTGGATGAGCGCGGAGGAAGCCAAGGCCTACGGCATGGTGGACGAAATCCTCAGGAAGCGGGAGCGTTAATGGCTAAAAAGACAACGCATAACCACTGCCTCTTCTGTGGGCGGACGGAAGACGAAGTGCCTCTCCTCCTGCAGGGGATGGACGGCTACATCTGCTCGGACTGCGCCAAGCTGGCCGCGCAGTATGTAGAGGAGTTGGAGGGCGCCCGCAGGAGAGGGCCGGACGCACCGGTCCCCCAGTTGGGGAAAGCCCCCAAGCCCAAGGCCATCAAGGACTATCTGGACCAGTACGTCATTGGGCAGGACCGCGCCAAGAAGGTGCTCGCCGTAGCGGTTTACAACCACTACAAACGCCTGTCCCACAATTTGATAGAGCGTCCGGACGACGGTGTGGAGCTGGAGAAGAGCAACATCCTCCTGGTGGGGCCCACCGGGACGGGCAAGACGCTCCTGGCCCGCACCATCGCCAAGCTCCTTGACGTCCCTTTCACCATTGTGGACGCCACCGTGCTCACCGAGGCCGGCTATGTGGGCGAAGATGTGGAGAGTCTTCTCACCCGCCTATTGCAGGAGGCCAATTACGACCTCCAGAAGGCTGAGCGGGGCATTGTCTTCATTGACGAAATAGACAAGATTGCCAGAAAGAGCGACAACCCTTCCATCACGCGAGACGTCTCCGGCGAAGGCGTGCAGCAGGCCCTCCTCAAGCTCCTGGAAGGCAGCATTGTCAATGTGCCGCCCAAGGGCGGGCGCAAGCACCCCGAGCAGGAATTCATCCACGTGAACACGCAGAACATCCTGTTCATCTGCGGCGGCGCCTTTGAAGGCATCGAACGGCATATCGCCCTCCGGAAAAATACGCAGATCATCGGCTTCAATGCGGAGGAAAAGCAGCGCATCAACCGGGACAACCTGCTGGAGTACGTAGATGCCATGGACCTTCGGGCCTATGGCCTCATCCCGGAAATTGTGGGCCGCCTGCCGGTCATCACCTATCTGGACCAGCTGGACCGGGAGTCGCTCAAACGTATCCTCACGGAACCGCGGAACGCCCTCCTGAGGCAGTACGAAAAGCTTTTCGAGCTGGACGGACTCAAGCTGCAGATAGACCCGGAAGTGATGGACCTCATTGTGGACACCTCCCTCAAGAACAAGCTCGGCGCCCGCGGGCTCCGGAGCATCTGTGAGAAACTCATGGCGGACGCCATGTTCGAGGCGCCCGGTTCCCGGTCCAAAACCTTCCACCTTACGCTGGAATACGCCAAAGCCCGGCTGGAAGCATAAAAACTTCCAGTCTTTTTTTTGTTTTTCCGTAGATTTGTTATATTTGTGGGAAAATTCTAACTTTTCCCACAAATATGCAAGAGCAAGACGGTAAATTCATCTTTGGCGTGGTGAAGGTGGGGGACAAAGGACAGATTGTCATTCCCAGCGACGCCCGCAAGCAGTATGGCATCAAACCCGGGGACGCGCTGCTGGTCCTGGGGGACCAGCGGGGGATAGCCCTGCTCAAGACGGAAATCTTCCAGAGCGTAATAGGCCAGGCCATGGAGGGCCTTACCCAATGAGAAAGCACTGGATAGACAACCTGCGCTGGGTGACGGTGCTCCTGGTGCTTCTGTATCACGTCATCTATTTCTTCAACAACAAGGGGGTCTTCGGCGGCATCGGCGGATTTGGCGAATATCCGGAATGTCCTCAATATCAGGATGTTGTTATGTATATCCTGTACCCTTGGTTCATGCCCCTGCTGTTTATCCTCGCGGGTATCAGCGCCCGTTATGCCCTACAGAAACACACTGGAAAGGAATGGTTCAAGGCGCGTACCCGTAAACTCCTGGTGCCCGGTACCATCGGCCTTTTTGTGTTCCACTGGATGGTGGGCTATTTCAATTCGGCGGTGGCGGCCAAGGCCGGTGCCTTTGAAGGCATGCCCGGGGTGGCCAAGTACATCATGTGGGCCATCAGCGGCACCGGTCCGCTCTGGTTTATCCAGGTGCTGTGGCTCCTTTGCCTCCTCCTTCTGCTGGTGCGGGCGCTGGACAGAAAAGACCGGCTCTGGAACGCTTGCGGGAAAATGGCCGGCGGCCGGGCGGGCATTGTCTGGATCATTCTCCTGGGCATCCTTTTCTGGGCCGGCGAGCAGACGCTCATCCGCCATCCCCGGCCGGAGTCGCCGGACGGTCTATTCAACCTCTACAAACCGCTTTTCTACCTGGTCCCGTTCCTCCTTGGCTATTTCGTGTTCTCCCACGACGCGGTGCAGGAAAAGGTCCGGCAGGCCTGGATGCCGCTGCTGGGCTGCGCGGTCATTGCCGGAGGCATCCTCATCGGCACCACCTTCGGGCAGGACAATACTTCCCCTCAGTACCTGTCCAGCCCGCTCAACTGCCTTTACGGCTGGCTCATGTGCTTGGCCATGATGGCCTGGTTCAGCGCCCGGTTCGACCATACCGGCCCCTTCGCCGGCTACATGACGCGTTCCAGTTTCGGCCTCTATATTGTTCATTATCTGGTGATTGCCAGCCTGGGATACATGATGAAGATGTACACCCAGCTGCCGCCGTGGGCCATGTACGTCCTTCTTGCCGTGGCGGTATTCGCCCTTTCCCCGCTGCTGTACGAGCTCATCCGGCGCATCCCCTTCGTGCGGTGGTGCGTGCTGGGGGAGAAGGTTCCCCGCAGCAAAAAGACGGAGTAATTAACCTACTGTATATCAATGACGAAGGCTCCCTGGCGGGAGCTTTCGTTCCGTTGGGGGGAAGCGTGATGTGTATTGCGTTTTTTAGCGGTATAATTGATAATTAAGACACTTTTTTTTATTATTTTTGTAGGTTCATTTGGAAGAGGATGTAAGGTGAAAGGCTTAGGAATCATCAGGCTCCGGGTGGCCTGTCTCTTGACAGTGCTGGCCACCTTGGGCGTAGCACCAGGGGCGTTGACCGCCCAGGCGGCACCTGCCTTATCGGCAGATACCGTCTGTGTCCGTTTGTCTCCGGACACCACGGTCGTTTGCCTGGTAGACACCCTGGTCCGTTACGGTTCCTCCCAGCCGGATTCTGCCCGTTATAAGGGCATTGCCCTCCGCACCAACCTGGCCTATGCCGCCTCCGCCACGCCCAACATAGGGCTGGAAGTGCCTGTGGGTGAGCATTTTTCGCTGGGCTTCAACGCCGGCCTCAAGCCATGGCCCCGCTGGCTGGCCTGGGACTGGGACAAGACGGTGGAAAAGAAGTGGCGGCATGTCCTCGTCGCGCCGGAACTGCGTTTCTGGCCATCGGGCATCTACGACAAACTGTTCGTCGGCGCGGACCTCATCTATACGCATTACAACGTGGGCGCGGTGAAGTTCCCGTTCGGGCTTTATCCGCGCGTGAGGGACCATCGCCTGCAGGGCGACTTCTATGGCCTGGGCGTGTTTGCGGGCTGGTCGTGGTGGCTTTCAGACCACTGGCGCCTGGAGGCGGAAGCGGGTGTAGGAGCCGGCTATGCAGACGCGAAGGAATATGAATGCGCCTACTGCGGCGCGGAGGTGGGCCGTAAGCAGGGCCCCGTGCTGGTTCCCAAACTGGGCCTCAACCTGTCATACAATTTGACCCGCCGTCAGAAGCGGGAAGAAATCCTGGAGATTATTTCCCGTCCACTGGATACGCTCGTGCGCCCGCAGGAGGTGCTTCCTCCCATGGAATTTACGGCCGTGCTTCCTTACGTGGAGGAATGGAAGGGCGTAGCGGGCAAGCTGGAAAAGACCCACCCGGTGCTTCGCCCCATGAGCGAGTACCGCCCCTATACGCCGGACCGTATCCTTCGGAAGGAAGAAGGCCCGCTGTACGTGTTCTACGAGCTGGATAAGGTACGGCTTCTCAGAAGCTTCAGCGAAAAGGACTATCACCGCGACAACGGCCCCGTGCTGGACGAGATCATGGACGTGACCACGCAGATCCTGTCGGACACCACCTCCAGCGTGAAGATTATCCAGATAGTGGGCCTTGCGTCCATCGAAGGCAATCTGCCGCACAACGTGTGGCTGGCGGATGAGCGCGCTCTGTCGCTTCAGAAATATATCCAGGATCGCCTTTCCATTCCGGACGGAATGTTCGAGACGGTGGGGGGCGGCGAAGCCTGGAGCGAGTTCCGCGACCAGGTTCATGACCTGGTGCTGGCCGGTGGCGGCGCGGGCCTCACGCAGGAGCAGCTGGAGTGGGTGATAGAGGTGATAGACACGGAGCCGGACGTGAACAGGCGTGAGTCCATCCTGAAGAAGAAGGACGGCGGCGCACTGTTCAAGAAGCTGAAAGCCAATGTGCTGCACGACCAGCGAAACTCCGGTTACCTGAGGATCTATTACGACTATGTGCCGGACGAGCGCGCGCGGGAGATCAACGCGGCCATCGACCAGCTGGCGTCAGGGGACTATGCGGGTGCCCTGAAGGCTTTGGAAGCCAAACGTGACGATCCGCGGAGCGACAACGCCTACGCCGTTGCGCTGTTCTACAACGGCCGCGAGGCGGAAGCGCTGGAGATGCTCCGAAAGGCGGCTGCTGCGGGTGATGAGAGCGCTTCCCGGAACCTCATGCAGCTGGAAGAAATTGCACGCCAGCGGGCGGCCTACGAGCAGTACCGCAGCGAAATGGAAGCATACACCAGAAACAGTAACAGGAAGTGATGAAACGTTGGCTCAGCATATTCACTGTCTTCTTGGCCGCCGGCTGCAGCCTGGTGGACGAGGATTTCAGCGAATGCCCCGACGAACTCACCATCGACTACGAAATGCACCTGGTGACCAATGTTCAGACAGAGATTGGCACGGTGCTCAGCCTGGACCAGGACATCCCTGTGGCGGAAGCCCTTCGCAAGTACCTTAAGGACATCTTCTCGGACCATGCACACGACGTAGACCTCTCCTTCTATGACGTCAACGCCCCCATGCCCGTGCTGGAGCACTTCTCGGACATTGTGGATGCCAGCCAGGCCAGCTATACCTTGCATATACCCGCGCGCGAGTACATGCACCTTGCCGTGGCCAACCTGCAGGAAAACGCGCAGGTGAGCCTGCAGGACCAGGAGCTTTGCCAGACATCCCGTCTGCTTCAGGTGGACGGCAGCGGAGACCCGGAGGTGATCGCCCCCCATACTACCGGCCTCTTTACGGCCCGCCTCCCCATGAACGTCCTGGAGAATGTGAGCCGGACCTTCGATGTCAACCTCTACATGGCCAACTGCGCTACGGCGCTGGTGTTGGACCGTACGGCAGAAGGAACTCCGGAAATATCTGATATCAAGGCGTTTACAACGGGCTTCGCCCATTCGTTCAACATTGCGGACAGCACCTATGTCTTTGGCAGGGAAACCCTTGTCAGGGCAGATGCCGTTCCTGTTGAGGGCGATGCGGAAAGCCTATACGTCACGGTACAATTCCCTTCCCGGGATTTTGAGCCAGAGAGTAAGGTGGTCATTGAAACCACCGATCCTTTTGTTTCGGACAATGCCGAAGCCGCGCTGTGGGAATGGCTCGTATACGTCACTCTTTCAGACGGATCCATTACGGAAACCCGGCTGGAATTCCCCCAGTCCCTCAGCGCCGGACAGCTCAGGATCATCCGCGCCCGCGTAACTGAGGACGGCACGCTTTCTACCAACGATTCTTCCGTAGGCGTTTCCGTCACCTTGAACTGGAACGCGGGCGGTTCCCACGTAATTCCCTTATAGACTATATACAATCAACTAATTTCCTATATTATGCGTACATTAATCAAACTTTCCATTGCCGGGGCGATAGCCCTCGCAGCGGTCGTTGCCTGCAACAAGAAAGATGTTGTCCAGGCCGGTCCCAACTACAACCCCGAGACCAAGGAGGTGACTACTCAGTTTGTGCTGAGTGTGAACACCGGCGGTCCGCAGACCAAGCAGACAGCCTCCAACGTGCAGCGGGCAAGCAACTTCCTGGGAATCAATGAGGCTCATGTCCTCGCCTACAAGACGAATATGAGCGTGACCTCTCTCGACGTCGAGCCTTTCGTGCTTAGTTCCTCCACGGCAACAGATCGTGACTATACCCTTGGAACCCTTTATTCCAATGGTTCTATCAACGCAGCCAACAACGCTTCGTCCAGTTCCAACCGTATTGTCCAGTTGAATGTTCCCGTGGATGTGGACGCCTTCCTTTTCTATGGCAAGGCCATCAACGCGACTACGAGCAACGCCACCGGCAAACTGGTTTACAACGTCGATAAAACTCCTTCCAATACGCACTTCGACTTGGTGCAGAGGCTGACGGATGAGAACGCATACAAGCACACCGGAGACTTGATGGTTTTCATCATCAACCGTATCATCAGCTCTGAAGTAACTGCAATGGCCACTACCGACTCTTACTCCGCCCCTGGTGACCCTAAGGACCCCAAGGACGTATATACCAATCTTCCTGCCCTTTCCTGGAAAGATCTCGGAGCCAAATATGACGATGCTACTCAGCGTTCTACATTGACCGGCCTCGAGGAAATCCTCGGCGCAGCCTATTCCACCTTCACCAAGATTGAGCCTGGTGAATATCGTGCCGGTTCGTCCGCTGCCATCAAAGGAATGATGACTTCCCTGATCGATGTTGTAAAATCCGTCCAGAGCGCTGAGCCTACAGGCCCCGAAGAGGCCAACGCCTGCCGCCTTGCAGACCAGATCATGCAACGCAAGGGACGCTACTTCACTGACGCCATGGAATTCCAGGCCGTCACCTCTATCAAAGGAAACGCTATTACAGCAGGCGCAATCGCCGATGAGGCAGCATGGGAAGCAAAATTCTCAGGTGTAACGAATATTACATCCTTCCCCCACACGCAGTTTGGTATCCCCGACGGTGCTGCCCAGTTGAAGTTTGAATCCGACGCGTTTGAATATATGGATCCCAACCAGGCCCTTGCCAACCCCGGAAACACATTCAACCCCAACAACTATCTCTATCCTGCCGAGATTGCCTACTACGTCAATTCTCCTATCCGCACCACCAGCCAGGATGTCACCACCAACGACTACCCCAACGGCGTGAATCCCTGGGATGATGACGCTACCTCCGGCAACAAATGGGCGGCAAAGAACTGGCAGGTCAACTCCAGGGTTCAGTCCAATACCCGCGGCATCGCCGTACGCAACAACATCAATTACGGGGTGGCCCTGCTCGAGAGCAAGCTTGCCATCGCAAGCGGTATTACCCATTTCAAGGATAATAAGTCCGCTAAGACTGGTGATGCAAACGACAACCTTATTCCCGTCGACAACCATCACCTTACCCTGATCGGTATCCTCGTCGGCGGCCAGATTAACTCCGTTGACTGGCAGTTCCTTCCCAAGGTCACAACCGGCAGCGAATTCACCTATGTGGTTTACGATGATGCCATCGCAAGCGGCACTATCCCTACTCCCACGGGCTCAGAGAACTACACCTTGGTCTTTGACAATTACAACAACACCCTCGCAGACGATGCCCAGTCCCTCGTCAGGGTAGCCCTCGAGTTCAAGAACGAAGGTGATGCATTCTGGGGCAAGGACAACATCGTTCCCAAGGACGGCATCTTCTACCTCATTGCGGAACTTCCTGTCGCCACAGCTACCAGCGCATCCGTTCTCAACCTGCCGAATTGGCCCGATGACGGCAAATATGCCATCCCTCCTGTGTATGGCGTTGACAGTGAGGCGGTTCCTAGCGGTAAGACCAAAGGTCACTCCAAGCAGATCAATCGCGTATTCATCCAGAACTTCGTGACTTCCGCCACCTTCACCCTGGGAGAGACGTCCTTGCGGAATGCTTACGTCACTGTTCCTAACCTCGCCAGCACCCAGATGTCGCTCGGTCTGTCCGTAGACCTCAAGTGGCACACTGGCTTCACCTACAACGTTACGCTGTAACATCCTTTCCGGACCCGTGAACATCAGGCTCATCATCACGTGTCTGGCCGTTTCGGCCCTTCTTTCCAGCGGGTGTACGCACCCGCTGGAAAGGGAGGGGGCCGATACGCCCAGTGATGCCATGTCCCTGGCCCTGTCACTCAAATCGACAGGGGATGTTCCCGCCGTCCAGACCAAAATGACCGCCGTCATCACCCAGGACGGCACCGGTTTCCGCGGAATCGAACAGGTGTATGTCGTTCCTTTCCAGACGGAAGCCGCCGTTCCGGTCAGTGAGGGCAGCACCAGGCTCGGAGGCGTCTATATCCACAATCCCACGATTGCCAAGACCGGCCTCGTAGCCAACAACAATTCCCATTTATACAGCATTGCCCGCGTACCTTTGAACACCAACCGCGTCCTGGCATACGGAAAAGCGCCCGATGCGGGAACGGTTACCTCCCAAGCGGACAAGCACAAAAACGGCGTCCTGACGCCCTCCGGGCTGGATAATGCCAGCGCATCGGCCGCTATTTCCTTCTCCCTGGAGCCCGTTTTGGAGACCGCCGACATGACGGCCATCGACCAGACGGCAGACAACCTCATTGCCGCGCTCAACGGGGTGGTGGAGGTCCTGCAGGCGTCGGGCGATGCGGACATCCTGGCTTTCCTGGATGTGTTCGCCAAGGAGAATGAAATCTCCGCCTGCTCGTATCAGACCCTTTACCGGTTCGAGCAGAATTTCCTGGGTGCGCTCTCCCTTTACAGCGGCTCGAATCCGGGCGCCATCAATGCCGTAATGACCAGGCTTTCCGCGCTCCAGGCGGCCCGCAGTGCGGCCGGGTCGGGTTTCCCCGCCACTTATGGCATCCCGGAAGGGACGGTGGGCATGTGGTGGAACGGACACCGGTTCGTGCGGCTCATCGACGGGGTGAACATATCGCTGGTGCCCATGTCCCGGTATTGTTATCCGCCCAGCCTGTGGTACTATGCCAACAGCGCCATCAAGACCGCTGCGGACGACAGTGTTCATGAGCAGTATAAGCCCCAGAACTACACCTGGGGCAACATCCTTTCCTATTATACGCAGGGTTCCAGCGTCACTTCGGGTACCCGTTCCGTCGCCATCGTGGACCAGATGCAATATGGCGACGCCCTCGTGGAATTCCGCTTCGTCTCTCCCACGGGGAATGCCACAGCGGCCGGCGGATGCCCCCTGACGGGCATTATCATCGGCGACCAGAAAGACGTGGACTACGGTTTCGCGCCCAAGTCTTCTTCTGCCGATTGGTTTGTCTATGACAACAACATCAGCGGCGTCACGCTGGGCGGCACCTCGCAATATGTCCAGATGCTGGTGCTTCCCACCGCCGACGACCAGGCCGTGCACTTCGCGCTGGAGTTCCTGAACAATACCTCTGCCGTCTTCCCGTGCCAGCAGGGGACCGTGCAGCCCGGCTGCAAGTTCTACCTGGCCGGGGAACTCAAGCCGGGCGGCGGCACCAAACCGGACCAGGAAAACATTGCCGGCGTATTCGACTCCGACCACAAGACCACCGTCTATGTGCAGGTGAACAACCTGGAGAATGCCTACAGTGCCGTTCCCGACCTCCGGGACCCGCAGCTGGAGATAGGTGTGGTGGCCGAAATGGACTGGATACAGGTAGAACCCGGAGGAATCAAACTGCCTTTCTGATGTAAAGGACGATGAAAAGGATGAGATGCATATGCTACATGATGGCCCTGCTCCTGGCAGCGTGGCCGTTTGTATCGTGCCGTCGTACCGCCCTCCCTGCGGAAGCGGAAAAGGGGGAACTGTCGGTCAGCATCTATATCCCCGACATCACGCCCACCAAGGCCGAAACCGGCACGGTAGGGGCCCTGGACAGCGAGAAACTGTTCAGCTCCCTTCAACTGTGGGTCTTTGTCAACGGCGGCGCCCGCGACGGTGAGCTGGTGGGCTACAAGGGCTTCACCGCTGCGCAGCTGATGGATACCGGCCTTCCCCATTCCGCCATCACCCGTTTCGGGATGCCCCTTAGCCGGGAGATGTTCGCCCTCCTGAGCCAGGACGAAACCCGGGTGGACGTTTATGCCGTGGCCAATGCCGCGTCGGTCACCGGCGCCACCCTTGGGGAGGGGACTGCCCGTGCAGAACTCGACGCCCTCATGATCAACGGCGCCTCCTTTGGCCCGTCACCCCTTACCATGGCGGTCCCGTCCGCCGGTCTTCCCATGTCCGGCGTGCTCAAGGCCACAACTGTGACCGGCGGCTATCCGGTCCTTAACGTTTCCACGGTGAACCTTACCCGGGCCGTTTCCAAGCTCCGCTTTGTCTTCTGCCAGCAGGGGACTCCCGCCTCGGATACGGACCCTGCTGTCCCCACCAACTCCGCCTGCGTAGTCAAGAGCATCTCGTTCGGGGGGACGGCTACGGGGCATGATTGCCAGATTGCCGCGTCGGAGAAGCTCTTCACCGACCGCAAGTATGACACCACCGACAATCTTTTCGATATTGACGGCTATACGCCCCTTTCGGCTGTCCTTGCCGGAGAAAACAGCGCGCCGCTGATGCAGAATGCCGATTTGAGCATCTGCGCCCACCCGGACGAGCTGCTGTTCCGCAGCCCCGGACACGAACTGGAATCTGCCCAGGCATACGAAAGCCGCCTTGATGCGGCCATAGGGGCATCGTCCCAGACGGGCCCCATCTATATCCGGGAAACCGACAAAATCATTTCCGGTACCATCGTCTACAACACCGGGGAAGGGGACCAGACGGTCACTTTCTCCATGCCGGCGGATAATGTGCTCTGCCGCAACCACTCCTGGATTCTGTATGCCTATTTTGCCGAGGCCACCCGGACCCTGCAGTTCAAGATTGTGGTCCTTCCCTGGGACAAGAGCACCTACAGTTTTGATTTCACGACCGGAACGGTGAATGTGGTACGCCGTTTCACCATTCCGGAGACCGATCCGGCCACCTTCAAGAAGGAGCAGACGGCAGACGGCTACTACGATATCTCTTTTTGGCACACCCTGAACAGCCAGCCCAACGTGATCAAGGGCGATATCCTCATCGCCACACCGGTGGGGCAGAAGATTCACGTGGTCCCCGTTGCCGGCGCGCTCGGAGGACATACCAAGGTGGATGGCATCTTCACCGTCACGCCCATGTCGGAGGTCATCTACCCGAACTACCAGCATCCGGAAGACGGCCGGATTGAGGACTGCAAGATTGAATTTGAGATATCCTGTAATCCCGGTTCCCATACGGATGCAGAACTGGAAGGCAACTACATCGACCTTCATTTCTGCGTGGAAATCGGTGACAACGAACGCTGGATAGACCTGGATACCGAGTCCATTGACTATTACCGGATTATCCTCAAAAAGAACTGGGACGAATGATGAGAAAGTGGCTTCATATCCTGATGGTTCTTCCGCTGCTTCTTCTGGCTGCGGGATGCCGCGTCGGGCTGGAGCCTGAAAGGCCCGACTCCGGTCTGGTGCTCACCGTCCGCCTCGACGATCCCGCCCTTACCAAATCTGCCCCGGAGGACGGCGAAACGCGCTTCAATGAGAATCTCATCAAGTCCGTGGATTTCTTCTTCTATCCCGGAGCCGCCCCGGCCAGTGACGCCGATGCCGTCTATCACCACCGGGTGGACCTGGACGAAGACCCTGTCGCCTACACCGCAGGGCAGTGGGAGGCCACCTTCACCCTGGTGCTCACGAGGGTCGTGGCCGAACAGATCTTTACGGCGGCCAGCGGTATGAAGGCTACGGTGTACGCCGTCGTCAATTATGGCGGAGATCTGACCCCTGGCGGATCCCTGGCGGGAACATCCTGGTCGGAACTGGCCGCGACGGTCATCGTCACCGATTTTGCCGCCACGGAAAGCGGTTATATCCAGGACAGTTTCCTGATGGACGGCAGCACCGTCATCACTTATGACGAATCCGCCGCCATCAGCGCCAGCGGAACCATCGATGCCAAGCGCTTCGCCGCCAAGTTGACCACCGCCATCTCCGTCGCCAGGGAAGTGACGCTCCAGCATGCAGGAGTTGATGACCCGGACGAGGTGTGGGAGCCGGTCCTTCACACCATGCGCATTTATCTGGTGGACGGCGCGAAGAATGTAACGCTGGGAACTACAAGCAGTTCCGACAATACTACCCCCGATTTTTTCTCTTACAGCGCCGAAGAAAGCCGGCGTCCCTTCCTCAGGGACAACGGCACGGAGTACCTTACGCATTCCACGTTGGGCTCAGGGGCCAGCGAGACCATCTACTACAACACCTATCCCATGTACTCCTACCCCGTGGCGTGGTCCACCTCCCGGCCGGATTACACCCAGCAGCTGCCGTCTCAGCCCTATCTGAAGCTGGAGATGGACTGGCGCCGCACCGAAGCCAATGGTTATTCCTACGACAGGCGGAAGTACTACTATAAAGTCATCCTTCCCTCCGATGTCAGCAGCCTGGAAAGGAACAACTGGTACCACTTCAACATTGATGTGGCTATCCTGGGCTCGGAGACGGATGAGGGTAAAGCCTTGCTCAACCCCACCACTTACTATATCCTGGACTGGCAGAACAAGAGCGTGCCCATTGACAAGTATGCCGTCATCAGCAAGGCGCGTTACCTCTCTGTGGATACAAAACCCAAGAGTCTCAACAACTTAGCCACCCTGAGCATCCCCTTCCTTTCCAGTCACGACGTGAAGGTCGTAGCGAGCAGCGTGAAGGCCACCAGACCCTACTACGGCGTAATTACAAATGAAGCCGAAGTGCTGGACAAGTACAACACCAACTACCACGCCTGGGTGAGGAAAAATACGGACGGAACCTATTATCTGGAGTACAACGGCCAGGACCAGTCCCCCGACGGCCTCGCGGAATACGAACCTTCAGGGTGGCTTTCCAACACTTCCACTTCAATAGAGTTCAACCACGTTCTCCAGAACGATTACACCAAGGACGGTTTCGATTATTCTCCGTATACAATTGAGTTCGACATCGTTCATGATGACCTGACTCCGGGAGTCTACCCCTACAACGAGTACCTGAAGCACATCACCCTTATCCAGTATCCGGGCATCTACATCGAGTCTTGTCCTAATTCAGATAGCGAAATCAAGGCCACCAGCGACAACAACGGTACACCATTTTATCCGAATGCTTCCGAAAAGCCCTGGCTGGACAAGCCTTGGGGATATGTCTATATAGACGCCGGGCGATTCGTCAGGACGGGAAACAACAGTACGGAGCCTTATTATAAACTGACTACTGCAAATAACAAGCGGGAAATGCAGTGGCGTACCGTATGGTACACCGGTGGCGGGCGCGACATCTTCAGGATCAACGTGACCGTGCTTCCGCAGAATTCGGAATTCGTCATCGGTGACCCTCGAATCGACGGCTATGACACCACCGTTCCCGTACTGGGCTACAGTTTCGTGAATGACGGCACGGGTGCCGGAGATGCAGTCCTTGAGGACAGAATCGGAGGCACGTCCAATTTCCATTCCGCCCCCGTGGTGGACGGCGATGTGAATACATCCTTGTCACTGACTGGAGACAGCAGGCCACTGATGTATTATCGCCCCACGGAAAAATCCGACCGCACGAAAAATATGCTTGCTCCGGCTTACAGGATCTCCACAAAGCTTGGCGGTACGGAATTCGGGAAAATCAACGAGAACCAGGCAAAATGGCGCTGCGCCGGGTATCAGGAAGACGGCTTTCCGGGGGGAAGGTGGCGCATCCCCACCATGAGCGAAATCAGATTCATCGCGCAGCTCTCGGCCAAAGGCGTTTTTGAATCTATGTTCAGTGGAGAGTACTGGTCTGCCAACGGTGTCGTAAGGGTAGATAGAGGGTCCGGCAAGGTGACAAGTATTCAGGATACCATGGCGTTCCTCCGCTGTGTCTATGATTCCTGGTACTGGGGCGACGAGCAGTGGAATCCACGCACGCAATTCGTATGGGGAGACAGAGAAGAACAATGAGAAAGTTGCTTGCATACCTGGGCGCCTTCATCCTGGCGTTGTCCTGCACGGCTGAACTGGAGCAGGCGGGCACTGCCGCGGGCGCTTCGCTCGAAGGCGCTCCTGTCACCATCACTTTCTCCGTGCCCGACATCCAGGTCCTTCCCGCCACCAAGACACTGGCAACCGGCGACGGCGACATTACCGACACACCGTACCTGGACCCGAACATGATGTACCTGGTGGTCTGCGGCGGAAGCCAGAGTATCAAATATATCAGGAAGGCCACTCTGGTGGATACCATTGAGAATTATGAAATTCCGGAGGACAAATACCCTCTCGCCGAAGGGGACCGGCATACTACCCTGTACCAGTTCAAGGTCCAGCTCGAGTTATCCGACTTTGGCCGTACCATCCATATCCTGGGCAATGTAGATGAAAATCAACTCATTACCGGTTCTTACTCTTATCAAAGCCTTCCCGGCATATTGTCCTTCGACAACAAGCAGGCCTACTGGCAAAAACTGAATGTGCCTTATATCAAGGCCAAGATAGACCCCGGTACCCTTGAGCCCCAAAAGTTCCCGGACGGGAGCTATGTGCCGGACGACGAGACCCTGAGCTTCTTCCAGTACGTTCCGCTCATCCGGAATTTTGCCAAGATTCAGGTCACCAATGCAGCTGACAATTTCCAGCTGCACAGTTACGCTGTCATCTTCTATCCCGAGCGCGGCTCGGTCGTGCCTTACCGCAGCAACGAGACCGTCGCGGTGAATCGTTTCGACTTCAACCCTCCCGCCGGCTATCATTTCAGCGGCTATGAAAAGTCTACTTTCGAGCAGCTGGAAGACGATATTGATTATCCCGGCAATATGCCCTCCGGCGTAGCCTTGAGCACTGTTATCCCTCCGGCTTCCGAGTTCGAAAACCCGGCCACCAGCGGCGGCAGGGTGCTGCTATATGACGAGAACGACACCGAAAGCGGCTTCTATATCTACGAACGCGGCGTCCCGACGGACAAGATAGGGCCCACGTTCATCATCATATGCGGCAAGTTCGAGGATGAGGACGACTACTATTACTACCGCCTCGACCTGATGGAATCGAAGGTGGTCGGCCCCCAGACCGTCTCCCGTTATTATCCTATCTACAGGAACTTCCGCTACAACATCCAGCTGCACAGGATTTCCTCCGAAGGTGTCCACTCTCCCGAGGCAGCGGCGAATTCTTCCGGAGTCGAGGACATATCGGCCGATATATCGATGCGACACCTTTCCGACATCTCCAACGGAACCACCCGTCTGGTGGTGGAGCCTTTTATGACGAGGACCTACAGCGGGCCGGCCGACGAAGGCTCTTACTACCAATTGTTTGCGCGTTTCTTCAACGATGTGTATTCCGATGAGCCCAACCTCACCACGGTTGCCGTAAGGGTGGAACTGGAGCCTATGACCGACGGCTCCGACGATATCCTTATCCTTTACGACGACAACGGCAACCGGGTTCCCACAAGGGGCTTTTTCTTCCCTGAGGCGGCTACGGTGGGCGGCGTTCCGGGAATCCGGACCATCCGTTTCAACACCGTGGAGCCCCTGGACGAGACCAAGACCCAGAAGATCAAGATTACCGGCCACAATCCCGGCAACCATCAGGACCTGCGCCTCTACAGGGAGGTGGAAATCACCCTGCAGAAGAAGCAGCCGCTGACGGTCACTTGTTCGGATCCGGTATTGCCCGTCTCCAATGCGCTTATTACCCTGGGAATCACCGTGCCCTCGGAACTTCCGGAATCGATGTTCCCGCTGGCCTTTATCGTCGAGCCTGAGGCCGGGACCCTGACGCCGGACACTTCCCATGATATCAACTTGCCTGTGGGCTCCGGGCGTTCGATAGCCACCACGGAATCGACGTTCAAAGACACCCCGGCATTCTACTATACCAGGACGCTCTCTTGGGAAGAGTTCTCGCATCTGTCTGTCAGCGAAGGCCAGCGCACTTTCTATTGCTATTTCAAGTCCACCCAGCCCAACAGCGCCACCACCATCTGGGTTTACAACGAATATTTCCACAAGGGCAGTGCATCGTTCGATAATACACTGTCCCTGACAGTCACTTGCACAGATCCGGTTGATGATGTTGTGGGTGCACCCGTCACCGTGGGAATAACCATTCCAGACGGATTGTTGCAATCCATGTTCCCGCTGGTCTTTACCCTTGAGCCGGAGGATTTGACGCTTACTGCCGACACGTCGAAGGGAATCAGTATGCCTGAATCTTCGGGGCGCTTTACCAGGACACTCAGTTGGAGTGATTACACAAAGCTGACCGCTAGCGGGGGAGGACGCACATTCTACTGCTATTTCCTGACCACCCAGAGCAACAGCGCTACCACTATCCAGGTGTACAGTGAGTATTTCAATACGGGAAGCGTTTCCTTCTCCAATGCTACGGTGGGCAGTGGAAACATCGACTTGGGTGACAATCTTAACAATGGAGGCGAACTATGAGAAAGTTGACAGACACAATATTGCTGCTATGGATGGTTTTGTCTCTTATGGTGGCCTGTAAGAAAGAAGTGGACACCCCTTCTCCCGTTCCGGAAGTGCAGACCGTGCATTATCGGGCTTCTATCCGGACGGATGTGGACACCCGGGTCACCCTTGGAGATGGCATGGTGTATAAGTATGCAACCGGGGACCGCGTGTATTTGGAAAGTGAGGACGGCAGCCTGTATGGTTTTCTGGATATGGACGACGCCAGCGGCATAGGGAATCATGAGGCCTATTTTGAAGGAGATCTTACCTATGTCGGCACACTTCCCCGGGATCCCAATCCGCCTGTGAATCTGGTGCTTGTGAGCGGGACGGATGATTTGCACACCGTGACCGGCGGGAAAGTGGACACCGTGACCGGAAGCAGTTATGGCCAGGAAAAATGGGGCTCATCCCTGGAGGATGCCGTCAGCCGTTTGAGCCATTTTACCGGCTCCGGACATTATTCGGACAATAGTTTCACCCTTCATCAACAGTCCAGTTTTTTGCGGTGTTCGGTTAACATGACACTGAGTCAGGCACCTGTTGGCCGCGTGATGACAGCCAGGCTGCTCAATAATAGCGTTCCTCTTCGGGAAGTAAGCGTTACGGTGACCCAGGCAGGAAAGCTTCCTTTTGTTTTCGCCTTCCTGGGAGGCGATGTGTCGCTGGAAAATGCTGAACTGGTTCTTGAGTGGAAAGATGCCGACAATGCGGATCAGTCGAAAGATTTTACCGTAGCCAATCAGACGCTTGCGGCCAACACCTATTACTCGATCTCGCGTTATACGTATTCGTACGATGGTTTCCGTATCACGGCGACCAAAGACAATACTACCATAACTTTCAATTATAAATATGCCGATTCCGGCATTGAGTATAGCGTGGATTATGGTGATAATTGGATTCAATACACCAAGGCCTTTACTTTGAATAAAGGGGAAGTGGCCTGGATAAAGGGTACGCGCAGCAATTATAAAAATGAAAAAGCTAATGATCAATGGTGGAACCCTGCTGATAAACCCATCTTCAGGGCTAATGGCTTATGTTATATCTCCGGTAATATAATGAGCCTTCTCAGTGATCAAGAGCATCTTTCGGAGAGCGCTTTTCAAGGCGCATTTTCCAGAGGGACGACGGCTGTTGATTATATTGATATCGACCCGAGCGACCCGTTGATTCTCCCGGTTCGGAATCTCGCCACAAGATGCTATATGCGAATGTTTCATAATTGCACTAGCCTGACAACTGCGCCGACATTCCGCGTGGAAGGAACTGCGGAGAAGTGCTGCTACAATATGTTCCGCAAATGTTCCAATCTGTCGGATGTGAGCGGTATCGAGTTGCCTGCCATGACTCTTACCCTGGATTGCTACCGGGAATTGTTAAGAGAGTGCCCCAAAATGAAGACGGCGCCCGTTTTGCCGGCCAAGACACTTGTCCAAGAGTGCTACCGGCAGATGTTTGCCAATTCCGGCGTTACGACTATTGTTTGTTTGGCGACTGACATCTCGGCGGCTAACTGTTTAACGGAGTGGATGAGTGGTGCGCCGGGCACGGGAACCTTCTACAAGGCGCCGGGTATCACATATCCTTCTGGAATAAGCGGTATCCCCAATGGCTGGACCCAGGTGGATTACACCGAATAAAACAGCCATTCCCCCGCCGGCTGGGCAAATGCTTGCCTCGGTGCACGAAAACGGCCTCTGCGGTGCACGGGGCGGGCGAGTTGGCGTGCCTTTGGCCCTGCCGTTCCTGTGGCCTATACGCCGTAACGCGGCCCTTCAGCGGTATAATTGACAAAAACGGTTGGTAACCTTGACAAAAGTGGTTGGTGACGGCCGCCGCGAGGAGGGCCATTTTACGGAGCCCACCGCAGCGGCGAGCCGTAGCCACGGAGCCTCGTAATGCGAAGTGGCATCACCTTTGCCACGTTGACGTAAAAACACCATTGTACGGCCTTCTATACGTCAACACGGCAGTAATTTATGCCACATAAAGCGATTTCGTTGCCGTGTTGACAAA
>JAEEGL013722952.1_pt1 | contig 23274 bp, 23 predicted proteins | sample 9134231 | NCBI WGS metagenome assembly JAEEGL01 (sample SAMN16246548, study PRJNA631951) | gut metagenome | biome: gut microbiome; feature: rumen; material: fiber-attached | host: Bos | place: Iran: Karaj | collected 2018-10
ACAATCTTGTCATATCTTAACTTAGATAAATCAAATTCTTCACCAATACCAGTACCAAATGCTGTAATAATAGTTCTAATTTCTTCATTTTCCAACGCTCTATACAACCTAGCCTTTTCAACATTTAATATCTTTCCTCTTAATGGAAGAATCGCTTGTGTCATTGAATCTCTACCTTTAATAGCAGAACCACCAGCACTATCTCCCTCGACTAAGAATATTTCGCATTCTGAAGGATCTTTACTCTTACAATCAGCTAACTTACCATAGAAATTAGTAACATCTAAATCACCTTTTCTACGTGTAGCTTCTCTAGCCTTCTTAGCAGCTAATCTTGCTCTAGTAGCAGTTATTGATTTTTCAATTATCAACCTAGCTTCTGCAGGATTTTCAAGTAAAAATCTCTCTAAACCTTCACTAAATACATCATCAGCAATCTTTCTTACTTCAGCATTACCTAACTTAGTCTTAGTTTGACCTTCAAATTGTGGATTAGGATGCTTACAAGAAATAATCATTGCTAATCCTTCTCTTACATCGTCACCAGTTAGAGGATCATCATTATCCTTTAATAATTTATTATTTCTAGCATAATTATTCATTATTCTAGTTAATGCTCTCTTAACTCCATCTTCATGAGTACCACCCTCGTGAGTACTAATATTATTGGTAAATGAATAAATATTAGAATTATATTCTTCATTGTATTGGAATGCTACTTCAATAGAAATACCATCTTCCATACCTTCTACATATACTACTTCCTCATGTAATGGTTTCTTATCTTTATTAAGTTTTTGAACAAATTCTTTGATTCCACCTTCATAATGGAATACTTGTTTCTTTTCATCATTTCTTAAATCTTCTAAGATAATTCTTAAACCTTTATTTAAGAAAGCAATTTCTTCTAATCTAGTAGCCAATGTCTCATAATTATATACTGTAGTTTCAGTAAATATTTCAGGATCTGCCTTAAAAGAAACTGTAGTTCCAGTTCTTTCTGGATCACAATCTTCAATTATTTCTAGTTTACCTACAGGATGTCCTCCATTTTCAAACCTTTGAAAATAAACATGACCATCTCTATATACTCTAACTTCTAACCATTGAGACAAGGCATTAACTACTGAAGCACCAACTCCATGTAGTCCACCGGATACTTTATATCCTCCACCACCAAATTTACCACCAGCATGTAATACTGTAAAAATAGTTTCTATTGTAGATAATCCAGTTTTTTCGTTCATACCTGTTGGCATTCCACGACCATCATCTCTTACTTCAATGATATTATTTTTATTAATAATAACTTCAATATCATCACAATATCCCGCAAGAGCTTCATCAACAGCATTATCAACAATTTCCCATACTAGATGGTGCAATCCTCTCTCACTAGTAGTACCAATGTACATACCAGGTCTTTTTCTAACAGCTTCAAGTCCTTCTAAGACTTGAATATCCTTATCACTATATTCTTCTGCCATATTAACCCTCCTTAATATCGTCGAATACTTCAAATAACTTACTCTTATTTAATATTTCTTCATTAATCTTATCTATTTCTGTTGTTGTAATAAATGTTTGAACATCGTCATTAATCAAATCCAAAATATTATTGATTTTAAACCTATCTAATTCGCTAAATAAGTCATCTAATATCAAAATAGGATAATTACCCCTAATTTGATTAAAAATCTCTAATTCAGCCAATTTATAGGCAATAATAGCATTTTTTTGTTGACCTTCTGATCCATAGTCTTTCAAACTAATGTTATTAAACTTAAATCTAATATCGTCATGATGAATTCCTATAGAAGTTTTTCCAAACATAATATCCTTATCAACATTATTATTAAACTTTTTAGTTATTTTTTTTCTATCAAAATCTTTAAAATCGGTAACATATTCAAGTTTTAAATCAGAAATATCGCATATTTTTGCATAGATATCCCCTATACTATCATTAAGCATGTCAATATATTTCTTTCTTGATAAGTATATCTTCTCACCTAAATCAATTAACTTATTAGTAAGAATTTCTAAATACTCTTTAGAAGTATTTGAATTAGTACTCATCATTTTTAAATAACTATTACGTTGTTTTAAAACCTTATTGTACATACTTAAATTCTTTAAATATACATTATTGATCTCTGAAATTTCCAAGTTTATAGCTTGTCTCCTAACACTAGGAGAATCTTTTATAAATCTTAAATCATCTGGATTAAATAAAACTACACTAATTCTAGATATATAATCACTTAATTTATCTATTTTAGTATCATTAACTTTAACTCTTTTTTCTCCATCTTTAATTATTATTTTATAGTTATTTTTAAACTTATTATCCGAAACTATCCCCTCTACACGACAAACATCTTTGTTGTTCATAATTAATACTTTATCAACAGAACCTCTAAAAGACTTTGTAAGAGCGAGTACGTAGATACTTTCAACTAAATTAGTTTTTCCACTACCGTTTTTACCATAAATAATATTATAGGAAGGAGAAAATGAAATTTCATACTTCTCATAATTTCTAAAATTTAATAACTTCAAATGATGTATTTTCATTTTTTACCCTCTTTTACGACCGTAGATAAAAAAAAGTGTCTTTTCGGTACTCCCATACCACACTAACATTATACCACAAAAAAACCACTTTATGTGGTTTTTTGACTATTTTTGACCATTTTTTTTATATTTTCTCATCTGTAATGTATCTTTTAATCTTGAACATCTATATAATTGATTATCTATTATAGCTGTAGACACATCAACCAATATTTTTTTACCATTTTTTAATTCAACAATCGTCTTATCTTTAAACTTATCTGGTTTATAGACATGTTCATAAGATATCCAAGAACATTGATCATTTCTAGGTGACAAAGTTGGAAAGAATATTATATCAAAACTTTCCTCAATAATTACCGGTACTTTATGCGTAAAACCTACTAATTTAGAAGTACCTATCTGTCTTCCTTCCAGTGAACTACCAAAGTATTCACAACTTTCCTCTACTATTTTTAATGGTGATTTGTTGACAACAAATGAGTTATCAACTTCATAAACTATAGTATGATCATTATCTTTTGGAACTAATGCTACAGTATCCTTGTTAATTTCATAACTTTCCATAACCAAACCTCCTTCTTCCAAAATTACCTTTCTTATACACCTTACTAAAGTCGAAAAAGGTCGAAAAAAGTCGAATTAATAATTTTTTGCAAAAAAAAAGATAACTTATTGTTTATAAGTCACCTTTTATCAACTATTAATATGTTTTAATAGGTAAAATTAATTGAATCAATGATTCATCAGTTACAGATTTAATAACTATTGGTTTTACTTCACCATTTAATAGAATTAATATTTCTTCATCTTTGATTGTTTTTAATGCATCTAACATATATTTAGCACTAAATGAAATATCAATAGTAGCATCTTTAGATGTTTCCACACTTAATTTTTCTTCTACTTTTCCTATTTCAGAAGCATATGAATTAATTACTAATTGAGAATCTTTTAATTTCATCTTAACAATATTCTTATCTTTATTTTGAGTAAGTAAAGCTGCTCTATCAATAGAACTAAAGAAATCATTTAATTTAGTACTAATAATAATAGCAAAATCTTTAGGAATTAAATTAGATGTATTAGGATATGTTCCAGATAATAAATTACTTTGGAAAATAATATTTTTATACTTAAATAATACTTTATTACTAAATATATGCATTTCAACTGCTTCTTCATCAGTAATAATCTTATCTAATTCCATAATATTCTTTCCTGGAATAACTATATTAATATCAGCATCTACTGGTGTTGATAGTTTAATATTCTTCTTAGCTAATCTATATGAATCTGTAGCTATACATTCTAAAACATCCCCTACTATATTAAAGTTTAATCCTGTAAGTAATGGTCTTAACTCTTGAGTAGAAATAGCGAATGCTGTTTGACTAATAATACTTTTAAAAGTTGTTCCATCTAATACAATTGGATTATCTACTTCTTCTAGTTTTAAACTAGGATATTCTTTAGGATCCAAACAATTTAAATCATATTGACTATTATCAGAATAGATCTTAATCTTTAACCCATCCATTAATTCAAAATTAATATCATCACTAGGCATTTTTCTAATAATATCTAATATATACTTACTTTGAATAATAATAGATCCTTCTTCTATCTTCTTAATATCTTTCTTATCAATAAAAGCTTTTATAGTTAACTCACTATCACTAGCAGTTAAATATAATCCTTCTTTATTTAATTCAAACTTAACTCCATTTAATATAGGAATTATATTCTTAGGAGAAATAGCTTTAACAACATTAGCTAAATTTTCTAATATTATGTTCTTTTCAATTGTGAATTTCATTCATATTCCTTCTTTCTTTTTTATTTTTATAATTATGATTATTATTATGAGGTTAATAATGTTTATAACTCTATTTTTATCAACATCTTAGGCAAAAATCAATCAACTATTGATGTTTATAACTAGATAATTAATAACAATTAACTAACAAATCATAATTTTGATTTAATTTCTTTTATAATTTCTTTCAATTGACTATTTTCTTTTAAATCAGTATCTATTTTACCTACAGCATGTATTACCGTTGAATGATCTCTTCCACCAAATTCTAAACCAATTTGTGGTAAAGAATTATCAGTTAACATTCTACTTAAATACATTGCAATCATACGAGGATATGCTATATTAGCACTTCTCTTCTTACCTTTTAATACTTCTACAGTTATATCATAGTAATCAGCAACTGCTTTTTGAATACTAACAATATCATTAGTTACATAAGGATTTCCTCTACCAATCATATCTTTTAAAGCATCATTAGCTACTTCTAAATCTATAGATTCAGGGATATACATAGCAGTATAAACTGTTAATTTATTGATAGCACCTTCTAAAACTCTAACATCTGTATCAAAGTTATTAGCTATAAAATCAATAGCTTCATCAGTTAATTTATCTTGAATACTAGGTATTCTTTTTATTTTATCCTTAATAATTCTACATCTTAATTCAAAGTCAGGTGGAAATATATCTACTGGTAAACCCATAGCAAATCTATTTCTAAGTCTTTCTTCCAACATCTTTAAATCATCTGGTGAATGATCAGAAGTAATAATTATTTGTTTATTTTTCCTATGTAATTCATTAAAAGTATGGAAAAACTCTTCTTGAGTTTGTTTAGCATTAACTAAGAATTGAATATCGTCAATCATTAAAACATCTATATCACGATATTTTTTCTTAAATTTACTAGAAACATCCATTGCATTCTCATTAGGATTAGAAATTCTAGTATAATCATTTCTAAATTCCTCACTAGTAGTATATAAAACCTTTAGTTCAGGATTATGTTCAGAAATATAATTTCCTATAGCATGCATCAAGTGAGTCTTACCTATTCCACTTTTTCCATATATAAATAAAGGATTATAAGTAGTTCCAGGTGATTCAGCAACAGCAAAAGCAGCTGTTCTGGCAAATTTATTTGAATTACCTACTACGAAATTATCAAAATTTAAATTAGGGTTCAAGTTACTCTCAAAAGTATCATCTACATCATTGTTAATATCTTCTACCTTATCAACAATCTCTTCTACTTTATCAGGTGTGACTTCACTTGTTAAAACACACTCAATTTCACGATCAACACCAGTAACCTTTAAAAATGCATCATGAAGTAAGTCATAGTGGGTTGATTGTAGGGTTCTTTTGTGTACAAACATAGGAACCATAATAATTACTTTATCATCTGTAATATCATATAATTGAGTTCCTTCATTAAACCAAATATTAAAAGATATAGGACTAAAATTGTCTTTGACTATGTCAAGAACTTTATTCCAAATATCCTGTTTGTTCAAGTTCCATCACCCCACTCTCAATTTGTACATTTATTATAATCCAGGTTGTGGAAAAAAAAAAGTAATAAACACACAAAAAAAAGTCATAAACAAGGTATCAACACAGTTAACCACAGCTTTTCATCTCTTAGTAAGGTATTTTACCATATTTATCCACATTATCAACAAATTTTTAATAAACATGTAGAAAAAGTTATCAACATATCCACAGGAAAATGTTAATAATATATTTAAAGAATAAAAAATGTCTAGAGTTATCCTAAATTTCTTGACTTTTTTTCTTAAATATTATTATAATAAGAGAGCTTGTTCAGATGTGGAGGTGTATTTTATGAAAAGAACTTATCAACCAAATAATAGAAAAAGAGCAAAAAAACACGGATTCTTTGCAAGAAAAGAAGGAAATGTATTAAATACAAGAAGAGCTAAAGGACGCAAAAGAATAGTTGTTAAATAAGCCACTAAATAGTGGTTTTTTATGTATTAAAAAGGGATGTTGTCTATGAAAAGAATCGAAATGATTAAAGACAAAAAGTTATTCAATTATATAATAAACAATAGTAGTTTTAAAAAGAATAATTACTTCGTTATATATAATGAAAAGAATAATGATAATAATTTAAGATTTGGTATAGCTGTTTCTAAAAAATACGGTCATGCTGTAGATAGAAACAAAATAAAAAGACAAGTTAGATCTATTATAGATAATAATAGAAATTTATTTAAAAATGATTTCAATTATATTATAATGGTTAGGAAGAGCTGCCAAGAAACTGCTTATAAGGTTTTAGAAAATGCTCTAATTGAATTATTAAAGTAAAGGTGAGATTGTGAAAAAGGGACAAAAATTAATAATAATAGTTGTGATTTTGTTATTATTAACTGGTTGTACTAAAACTATCAAAGATGGTAAAAAAGCAGTTACATACGAAACAACAGGTCAAACATTAACTAAAAATATATTATGTAAACCAACTGAAGAAGATTTATATAGTAAATATCAAGAATACAATGATTCATTAACAGTCAAACTAGAAGATTTACCTACATGTAAGAGTTTTACTCCAAAAAAATTAAAATATGTAAGTCTTTGGGAATCAGTATTTATTAAACCATTAGCATGGCTTATATTAAAACTAGGATATGCAGTTAAAAACATGGGTATATCTGTAATGATCATTGGTTTATTAATAAGATTAATAATGATGCCTATTCAATTTAAAACTGTTAAACAATCAGAAGCAATGAAAAAAATTCAACCAGAAATGGAAAAAATTGAAAGAAAATATAAAAATAAAACAGATAATGACTCACTAATGCAAAAGAGTCAAGAAACGATGCTTTTATATAAAAAATATAAGATTAATCCAGTTAGTGGATGTATAATGGCGTTTGTTCAATTACCTTTATTCTTTGCTTTCTTAGAAGCAATTAATAGAGTTCCAGCAATTTTTGAAGGAAAATTCTTAACAATGAGTTTAGGAATGACTCCAATGACAGGAATTGCTCATCACAACTATATTTATATATTATTAGTTGTATTAATTATAGCAAGTACATATTTTTCATTTAAGAACTCAATGGCTGGTCAAGGTCAAAACTCAGAAATGCAACAACAAATGAAATTTATGTTTACATTTATGATATTAATGATATCAGTAGCTTCATTAAGTTTACCAACTGCTATCGCATTATATTGGATTATAACTAATGGATTCGCTGTTATTCAAAATATCATTATAAAGAAAATGCTAGAAAAGAGTGAGTAGTATGGAATTACAAGTATTTGAAGCTAAAACAAAAGAAGAAGCTAAAGCTAAAGCAATTGAGGCTTTAGGAGTAGATGAAAGTGAATTATACTTAAAAGAAGAAGAAAAAAAAGGTGGTTTATTCAAAGGAACAGTATATAGATGTAGTGCTATAACTGTAGATGAAATCGCAGAATTCATAGAAGAAAAAGCAAGTGAATTAGTAGCAAACATGGGAATTGAAGCAAAAATAGAAACAACAATTCGCGATGAACAAATCAATCTTAAAATGTATTCTGATAAAAATAGCATTCTAATTGGTAAAAATGGTCAAACATTAATGGCAATGCAAACAATTCTAAGACAAATAGTTCACAATGAAATTGGTATGTATCCATATATCCTATTAGATGTTGAAAACTACAAAGAAAAGAAAAATTCACACTTAGAGAGAAACGCTAAGAGAATAGCTAAAGAAGTTCAAAAAACAAAAGTAGATGTTGCTTTAGATGACATGAACGCTTATGAGAGAAGAATAGTTCATAATGCTATATCTAATTTCAAAAACATCTCTAGTGCATCAGAAGGTGAAGAACCTCATAGACATATAGTTATTAGATATGTTGAATCAAAAGAAGAAGATGAGTAATCATCTTTTTTTATTTCCCAGCATAAATATGCAGAAAATTTAACTGATCATTTACATCAGAAAAATATAAAATTATTTCCCGGGAAATAATTTTGATATAATAATCATAGAATAAAAATTATTTCCCATAGGGGATAATTGTGCTATAATACAAGCCAAAAAGGAGTTGACCAAGTATGAATGATACTATTTGCGCAATCTCTACGTCTCAAGGAGTAGGGGCAATTGCCATTATTCGTATAAGTGGATCAGAAGCTATTGAAATTGTTAATAGTATCTTCAAAGGAAAAAACTTGGAAGAAGTAGATACTCATACTATTCACTATGGACACATAGTAGATGATAAAGGAAATATTATTGACGAAGTATTAGTCACTGTAATGAAAGGACCAAAGACTTTCACAGCCGAAGATACAGTTGAAATCAATACTCACGGTGGAATAGCACCTACTAATAAAGTATTAGAATTATTACAAATAAAGGGATGTCGTTTAGCTGAACCAGGAGAATTTACCAAAAGAGCTTTCCTTAATGGAAGAATTGACTTATTACAAGCCGAAGCTGTTATGGATATGATTAATTCTAAAACGAACTCTCAAAGAGAAATGGCAGCTAATCAAATATCAGGAAAAGTATCAGATCTAATTAATGAATTAAGAGACGACATGATCCAAATCATATCTAATATAAATGTTAATATAGATTATCCTGAATACGATGATGTAGATATTATTACTGATGAAGTAATGATTCCAAAAATAACTAAACTAAAAGAAAAAATCGAAAAAATACTTAAAGAATCTCAAAATGGAGTCATTATAAAAGAAGGAATTAAAACTTCAATAATTGGAAGACCTAATGTAGGGAAGAGTAGTTTATTAAATGCATTATTAGAAGAGGATAAAGCAATTGTTACAGATATTGCTGGTACAACAAGAGATATAGTAGAAGGACAAATATCTATTAATGGTATCTTACTCAATATGATAGATACAGCAGGAATCAGAGAAACAGAAGATACTATTGAAGCCATTGGTGTTGAAAAATCAAAGAAAATGATGAGAGAATCTGATTTAGTTTTATTTGTCTTAAACAACAATGAAGAACTAACTCCAGACATTAAAGAACTATTTAATGACTTGGGAAATAAACAATATATCGTAATAATCAATAAAACAGACTTAGATAAAAAACTAAATATAGAAGAACTACCTGTTGATAAAAATCGAATTATTAACATGAGTATTATTAATAATGAAGGAATCGATGATTTAAAGAATAAAATCATTGAATTATTTAACTTAAACGAACTAGAAACAAAAGATCCAACATATTTATCTAATACTAGAAGCATTAGTATCCTAGAAAAATGCTTAAACTCTATTAAAGAAATAGAGAAGGGATTACAAAATAACATGCCAATCGATATGATTGAATTAGATATTAGAAATATTTGGGAAATACTTGGAACCATTAATGGTTCTACATATGAAGAAGAATTACTAGACGAAATGTTTAGTAGATTTTGTCTTGGAAAATAACAAAATTATTTCCCGGGAAATAATTTTATATAGAAAAGGTGTTGATAACTATGTATGAAATTATAGTTGTCGGAGGAGGACATGCCGGCTGCGAAGCAGCATCTGCATGTGCTACAAAAGGACATAAAACATTACTTATAACGAGTAATTTAAAAAATATAGCTGACATGCCATGTAATCCTCACATCGGAGGATCTGCAAAAGGTATAGTAGTTAGAGAAATAGATGCTTTAGGTGGTGTTATGGGGAAAGTAGCTGACAAAACTCATCTTCAAATCAAGATGTTAAACTCAGCAAAAGGCCCAGCAGTTCAATCATTACGTGCTCAAGGAGATAAGATTGCATATCCAGAAGAAATGCTAAAACATCTTAATTCACTTGAACATTTAACTATTCAAGAAGGAATGGTTGAAGATTTAATAGTTGAAGATAATACTGTAAAAGGAATCATTTTAGAAGATGGTACTAAAATTATTTCCCAAGCGGTAATACTTACAACTGGAACCTATTTAAAAGCAGATATACTAGTGGGAAATACTCGTACAAGAAAAGGTCCACATGGTGAAAAACCATCTAATCATTTAAGTGATAAATTAAGAGATTATGGTTTTAGAATAATTAGATTAAAAACCGGAACTCCACAAAGATTAGATCGTAAAACAATCGATTTCTCAAAAACTAAAGAAGAACCTGGTGATAATAAACTACTAACATTTAGTTATGATTTAGAACCATGCTATAAAATTGAAGATCAAGTTCCATGCCATTTAACATATACAAATGATAAAACTCATAAAATTATCATGGATAATCTAAATAAATCAAGTATGTATGGAGCTTTAGATGATATAGAAGGTATAGGACCTCGTTATTGTCCTTCTATCGAAGATAAAGTAGTTAGATTTAAAGATAAAGAAAGACATCAATTGTTCTTAGAACCAGAGAGTAGATATTATGATGATATTTACTTACAAGGATTCTCTACATCAATGCCTCCTGAAGTGCAAGAACAAATGGTTCATTCACTTCCAGGTTTAGAGAACGCTAAGATTCTAAAATATGGTTATGCAATTGAATATGATGCAATTTACCCAACTCAACTACATGCTTCATTAGAAACTAAAGTATTAGAAAACCTATATACAGCAGGTCAAATTAATGGAACATCAGGTTATGAAGAAGCTGCATGCCAAGGATTAATTGCTGGTATTAATGCCTCTTTAAAACTAGAAGGAAAAGATCCATTAGTTCTTAGAAGAACTGATGCTTACATTGGTGTCTTAATTGATGACCTAATTACTAAAGGTATAAGAGATCCATATAGATTATTAACTAGTAGAGCAGAATTTAGATTACTATTAAGATCTGATAACGCCGATTTAAGATTGAGAAGATATGGATACGAAGTAGGTTTAATAAACGAAGAACAAATAGAAAGATTAAACAAAAAAGAAGACAGTATTAATAAGTGTTTAGAATACATGAGAGAAAATAAACTAAAAATAACTGCAGAAATAAAGGGTATTTTTGAAGAAAAAGGATATCAAGTTCCTGCTCAATCATATAGTCTAGAGCAACTTATTAAAAGACCTGAAATTACTATGGAATTCCTATCATCTTTAATAGATATTCCATTTGATAAAACAATCCAAGAACAAATAGAAATTAATCTAAAATATGAGGGATATATTCAAAAAAGTTACAAAGAAGCAGAGAAGATGTTAAAACTAGAAAAAAAACAAATTCCTGAGGATATTGACTATGATAAAGTTAAAAACATTGCTTCAGAAGCTAGACAAAAACTAAAAGAAGTAAGACCAACTACAATAGCTCAAGCCATCCGTATCAGTGGAGTTAATCCAGCAGATATATCTATACTTTCAGTATACTTAAAGAAAGAATATGGTAAAGATGAATAGAGAAATATTTGAAAATGAATTACATAAACTAGGAATAGATTTAACAGGTAACCAACTAATTAGTTTTAATACTTATTGCGAATTTCTAAAAGAATATAATTCCCATACAAATTTAACAGCAATTACAGATGATGAAGGAATTTTCCTAAAACACTTTTATGATTCTTTAACTTTTGTAAAAGCATTAGATTTAAATAATTATGAAACACTTTTGGATGTTGGAACCGGAGCTGGATTCCCTGGAATGGTCTTAAAAATTGTTTATCCTCATCTTAAAGTTACATTACTTGATTCTAACAATAAAAAAATAAACTTTTTAAAAGAATTAGTAATGAAATTAAACATGAAAGATGTAGATTTCTATCAAGGTAGAGCAGAAGAATTTGTAAAAAATAATCGAGAAAAATTCGACATAGTTACTGCGAGAGCAGTATCAAACTTACCAGTATTAAGTGAACTATGTATGCCATTAACAAAAGTTAATGGATACTTTATTGCAATGAAAGGATCAAACAAAGAAGAAATAGACGATTCTTATTTTGCTATAAAAACTCTTGGAGGAAACACTGAAGAAATAATCAATTTTAATCTTCCAATTGAAGATAGTGAAAGAAACATTATTAAAATTAAAAAGATAAAAAACACTCCAGAAGAATATCCAAGAAGATACGAAAAAATAATCAAGAACCCATTGAAAATAAAAGCAAAATAAGGTAATATAAATAATAGATAAGAATAGGGGCTGAAGACATGAATTTAGAACAAACAGTCTTACAAGTACATATAGAAGATATAATTCCTAATAGATTTCAACCTAGGTTAAACTTTGATGAACAAGGTTTACAAGAACTAGCAGCGTCTATTAAAGAACACGGAATTATACAACCTTTAGTATTAAGAAAACTAGGGGATAAGTACGAGATAATTGCCGGTGAAAGAAGATATAAAGCTGCCCAAATAGCAGGTTTAACTACAGTGCCAGCAGTTATAGCTAATATAGATGATAATAAATCAGCAGAGGTAGCTTTAGTTGAAAACGTTCAAAGAAGAGATCTTACAGCTATAGAAGAAGCTCGTTCTTATAAGAATTTACTAGATAAAGGTTATTTAACTCAAGATCAATTAGCAAAAAGAATGGGATTATCACAACCAGCGATTGCTAATAAATTAAGATTATTAAATTTAGATGAAGAAGTACAACAAGCATTACTTGAAGAAAAAATATCTGAAAGACACGCTCGTACTTTATTAACATTACCTTTGGAAGAACAAAGAGAATGGTTACATAGAATAATCAATGAAAGATTAACAGTTAGACAACTTGATATGGAACTAAAAAGAGAAAAAGGAATTCCTGATGACGAAGATTCAGGCGGAGATGTTCCTTTAATTAACACTGTACCAAGTATTGAAGATATTAAAGCTAATGCTGTAGATATAAAAGATTTAAATAATCAAAGTGAAGAACTAGAAACACTTGATATTATTGATGATACTCCTAGACAAGTATCGACAATCGATGAACAAAAAGGTGAATTTAGTGAAACAACTACAGCACCAGAATTCAATACTTATACACCGGTGGAACCAACACCTATTGTTGAAGAAAGAGATAATACTATGCAAGGAAATAATAGATTCTTTGGTAATGTTCCTATGGAACCTAAAGAAGAACCAACATTTACTTCTTTAGGAACAGAACAACCAACAGATATGAATGTATATAACGCAAATACTGGAGCAAATACTAATGATTTTGAAGTATATGATGCTGCACCACAACAAACTGCAACAAATCCATTTATGGATGCAAGTACTTTAAATCCAATGCCAAGTACTCCAGCACCTGAGTTTAATAAACCACAACAAATTATTAAACCAGAATTCAATTCACAAATAAATCCAACAGCTCAAATGGAGATAAATCCTAACAATAAATTCTTTACTCCTATAGCTCAAAAAACATCAGATGATATGACAATAGTAAGACCTACAGTTAATAATACCGATGTTGATCCAATGGCTGCTGTTGATAGACTTAGTGGAGAGGCAGCAATGCCAAATATATCATCTACTGAAGTAAAAGATTTGAAATATGCAATTGACTCTATAAGAGCATCAATTGACAGGCTAGGAAGTGACGGATTCTACATTGATGTAGAAGAAATTGATTTCCCAGAAGCATATCAAATTACTATGAGAATACATAAAGACAATTAAAATTGTCTTTTTTCTTCATAATATGCTAAAATAACGGACACGGAGTGATATTTATGAAAAAAATGATAAATATTAACTTATATAAAGACGACCGGTTACAAGATGAATATAAAGATATTCTTGCTATTGTAGATAAGGAGTCTTATAAATTTAAATTAAACGATGTAACTACCATTATTAGTAATCGTTATTTTCAGCGTGAAAACAAAGAATATAAATTTAAATTAGACTTCATTAATAATGAAGCCTCTTTTTATTTAAAGACTCATAAACAATTATTACCTGTAAAAGTAGAAGAAATGTCTTATAATAAAAATGAAAAAGATTTAACAGTTATATATAAAATAGAAACTGATGAAGAAAAATTTAAAATATATATAGAAGAAAAGGAAGATTAATATGAGTAGTTTTATAGAAAAACAAGAAGAATACATAAAAAACAAAATAAAAGAATGTGGCTATGACGTAGAAGAAGTAGTACTTAATATATCTTCAAGACCTGAATTTGGTGATTATCAATATAACGGTACTATGGCAATGGCTAAACAATTTGGCAAAAATCCAAGAGATATAGCTACTGAAATAGTTGAATCAATCAAAAAAGATAATATCTACAAAGATATTAATATAGCTGGTCCTGGTTTCATAAATATTTCATTTTCAGATAAACAATTAATAGATCATGTTAATGAATTAAATGAAAATATTAATTTAAATTATGAAAATAACGACCCTAAAATGATTTTCTTAGACTATGGAGGAGCTAACGTAGCAAAAGCTCTACACGTAGGACACTTAAGAAGTGCTAACATTGGAGAAGCTTTAAAAAGATTAATAGTTGCTATGGGAAATAAAGCTATGGCTGATACCCACTTAGGAGACTGGGGTAGACCAATCGGTTTAGTTATGACTGAAATAAAACATAGAATGCCAGAATTACCATATTTTGATGAAAAATTTGAAGGAGAATATCCAAAAGAATCTCCTGTAACAAATGATGATTTAATGGAAATATATCCTGCAGCTTCTACAAAAGCTAAAGAAGAGGAAGAATACATGGAAGAAGCTAGAGATATAACATCAAGATTCCAAAATGGTGAAAAAGGACTTATGGCTTTATGGAATCATATTATGGATGTATCAAAAGCTGATATTAAACGTGTATATGATAGATTAAATGTTACGTTTGAAACATGGGAAGGAGAATCAGATTGTTATAAATACATACCTGAAACTCTTGAATACTTAGAAAAAAATGGCTTCATTGAAGAAAGCCAAGGAGCTAAAATAATCGATGTTTCAGAACCAGATGACAATCATGAAGTACCACCAGTACTAATGATGAAATCAAATGGTGCAGCATCATACGAATCAACAGATGTAGCATGTTTATGGGAAAGAATGCATTTATTTAATCCAGATGAAATCTGGTATCTAACAGATGCAAGACAAACTCTACACTTCGAGCAAGTATTTAGAGCAGCATATAAAACAGGAATAGTACCTAAAACAACTAATTTAGAGTTTATTCCATTTGGAACAATGAATGGTGCTGATGGAAAACCATTTAAAACAAGAGATGGTGGCGTAATGACTCTTGAAGCATTACTAGATATGGCTAAAGTAGAATGCGAAAAGAAGATATTACCAAATATAACTGGTGAAGAAAGAGAAGAAGTTGCAGAAAACGTTGCAGTTTCTGCAGTCAAATATGCAGACTTAATTCCATTCAGATTAACTGACTATAACTTTGATCCTGTTAGATTTGCAGATTTACAAGGCAAAACAGGACCATATTTACTATATTCAACAATTAGAATGAGATCATTACTAAAAAAGGCTGAAGAAGCTAAAATTGATTATAAAAAGTGTATAAGACTAAATGATAAAACTGATAGAGAAGTAATAATTAGTTTACTAAACATCAGAAGTGTATTAAAAAAATCATTTAATACAAGATCATTAAATGATATAGCAGAACACTTATACAAAGTAACTAATTTATACAATAATTTCTATTCAAATAACCACGTATTAACAGAGGAAGATAAAGAACTACAAGAATCTTGGCTAATGTTAACTAAAGTGGTTTATGATAACAATTTAAAACTATTAAATATTCTTGGAATTAAAGTTCCAGAAAGAATGTAATACAAAAAATTATAAAAATGTTAATTTAGGTATTGTCATATCATAAATTATATGTATAATTGTATCTAGCGAAATTATTTTGGAGGTATACTTTTATGAAATTAAAAGATTTAACACCTGAAGACATCGACGCCATGTCTTATGATGATATTGCATTAATGATACTTACTGAAACAAAGAAAAAAATGAAAATTAACGACTTATTCAAAGAAGTTTGCAAATTTGCTAGATTGTCAGACGATGAATATGTTGAAAAACTACCAGCATTCTTCGATGTATTATCTACAGATCATAGATTCATTATGTTAGAGAATGGCTTATGGGATTTAAAAGCAAAACACTCTACAAAAGTAGTTATTGATTCTGAAGACGAAGAAGACGAGATAGTAGAAGAAGATATTGAATTAGAAGAACCAGAAGAAGAGGAAGAAAATATCTTCAGTGACGATGATGACTCTGACGATATATCAGATGATGATGACGACCTAAAAGATTTAGTCATTATTGAAGAAGACGATGAACAAATGGTTTAATAACCATTTGTTTTTATGTTATAATACCAACGGAAAGGCGGATTATTATGTTTGAAAGATTAGATGCCGTTAAATCAAAATATGAAGAACTAGCAAAAGAATTAACTAGTCCAGAAGTATTAAATGATTACAACAAACTAAAAAAATTATCTAAAGAACAAAAAGACTTAGAAGAAACATATAACAAATATGAAGAATATAAAAAAGTAGTAAGCAATCTAGAAGAGGCCGAAACACTAGTAGATGATCCTGAAATGGGAGAAATGGCTAAAATGGAAGTAGATGAGTTATCTGCCAAAAAAGAAACATTGATATCTGAACTAGAAATCTTACTTATTCCAAAAGATGAAAATGATGATAAAGACATCATTATGGAAATAAGAGGAGCAGCTGGTGGAGATGAAGCTAATATCTTTGCAGGAGACTTGTTTAGAATGTATCAACACTATGCCGATTCTCAAGGTTGGAAAATCGAAATAATCGATTCAGAAGCAGGTACTGCTGGAGGATTTTCTCAAATAGAAGCAAAAATTAAAGGAGAAAATGTATACTCTAGATTAAAATATGAATCAGGTTCACATCGTGTTCAAAGAATACCAGTAACTGAATCTAATGGACGTATTCAAACATCTACAGCAACTGTATTAATAATGCCTGAAGTAGAAGATGTTGAAGTTGAAATAAATCCAAACGATTTAAGAATTGATGTTTACTGCGCAACAGGTCACGGCGGTCAAGGAGTTAATACAACACCAAGTGCTGTACGTATAACTCACTTACCAACAAATACCGTAGTAACTTGTCAAAACGAAAGAAGTCAATTACAAAACAAAGCTCAAGCAATGGAAGTATTAAAAGCAAGACTTTATCAAATGGCTCAAGAAGAACAAGATGCTCAAGTTGGAAGTGAAAGAAGAAGTAAAATTGGTACAGGAGATCGAGCAGAAAAAATAAGAACATACAACTATCCACAAAATAGAGTAACCGATCATCGTATTGGATTTACGACAAATAACTTAGATCGAGTAATGGACGGAGATCTAGACGAAATAATCGATGCTCTAATAAATGAAGATATCCGTCGTAAATTAGCTGGCGAATAATGACTGACGAAGAATATATAAAAAAATATCTTCATAAAGAAGACAATTTAGAGGAAGCACTTAAAAGACTTCAAAATGGAGAACCAGTTCAATACATCGTTGGAGATACTAATTTTTATGGAAACATAATTAAGGTAAACAAAGATGTCTTAATTCCAAGACCAGAAACTGAAGAATTAGTAGAATATACAATTAACTATATTAATGAAATTTATAGTAATAAAAATATAGATATACTAGACATTGGAACTGGTAGTGGATGTATACCAATAGCGTTAAAAAAACTTATTCCAACTTCTAACTTAACAGGTATCGACATCTCTGAAAAAGCCCTAAAAATTGCGGAAGAAAATTCGAAAATCAACAATGTGTCTATTAATTTTTTTCAAAGTGATGTGTTCAGTAATGTCAAAGACAAGTATGATGTCATGATTAGTAATCCTCCTTACATAAGAGAAGATGAAGACATCATGGATATTGTAAAAAATAATGAACCTCATATAGCTTTATATGCTAAAGAAAATGGATTATATTTTTATAAAAAGATCTTAAAAGAAGCACATAATTATTTAAAAGATAAATACCTAATAGCATTCGAAATAGGGGAAGAACAAGGACAAGATATAGTTAATTTAGCAAAAGAGAGTTTTCCAGATGCAAAAGTGTTGTTAAAGCAAGATTTAAGACACTTTGATAGGTTTATTATTATCATAAAAAAATAAGATCACCGAAAGGTGATTTTTCTTTGGTTTTACGGGCCAAAATCAACATTTAATTGACAAAAAACCAACTTAATTATATATTAATACCGGGAGAATAATTTTCTCCAAATCTTAAAAGCAATTGAGCGTGATGTAAATGAAGAAATTCAAGATTGAAGGACAACACGAACTAACAGGAGAAATAAAAATCAGCGGAGCAAAAAATAGTGTTGTTGCTTTAATTCCAGCAGCAATTTTATCAGATGAAAAAGTTACATTATATAATGTGCCAGATATCTCTGATACAAAAGCGCTAATGGAAATAGTAGAGTTATTAAATGGTAAAATAGAATATAAAAACGAAACAATGAAAATTGATACTAGTAAAATAGAAAATAAAGTAGTACCTGAAGAATTGTCTAAAAAGTTAAGAGCTTCTTACTACTTTATGGGAGCTTTACTAGCTAAGTTTAAATATGCTGAAATCTATTTTCCAGGAGGATGTAATATTGGATCTCGTCCAATAGATTTTCACATTAAAGGTTTCAAAAAACTAGGAGCTAAAGTAAAAATAGAAGGAAATAAATATATTATAAGAGCTGAAAAATTAAAAGGAGCTCGCATATATTTAGACTTTGCATCAGTTGGTGCAACAATTAATATAATGTTAGCAGCAGTTAAAGCAGAAGGAACTACATATATTTCTAATGCTGCTAAAGAACCAGAAATAGTTAATATAGCAACTTTATTAAATAATATGGGGGCTAAAATAACTGGAGCTGGTACAAGTGAAATAAAAATTGAAGGTGTAGAATACCTAGGTAAAGGTGTTGTTGATGTAATACCAGATCGTATCGAAGCTGGAACATATGTCATCATGGGAGCTTTACTAGGAAATAAATTAAGAATAGCAGGAATCATTGAAGATCATATCGAAGCTTTACTTTCTAAACTAAAAGAAATGGGAGTAAATCTTAAAGTTGAAAATGATTGCGATATTATAATTAGTAAACCAGAAGAATTTAGACCAATTAATGTTAAAACATTAGTATTCCCAGGATTTGCTACTGACTTAGGTCAACCAATGAGTGTTTTACTTACTCAAGCAAATGGTATGTCTATCTTTGAAGAAACCATTTATGAAAATAGAATGGGACATATTAAATATCTTCAAAAGATGGGAGCTAATATAACATTAACAGATCGTACAGCAATTATTACTGGACCAACTAAATTATATGGAACAGATGTTGTAGCAACAGACTTAAGAGCTGGAGCAGCAATGGTAATAGCTGGTCTAATTGCTGAAGGCACAACCTATGTTGAAGAGATAGAACATGTCCTAAGAGGATATGAAAATATTATCGAAAAACTAACAGGTGCAGGAGCAAAAATAGAGATAATTGAAGAATAGCAGAATTTGACATTCTGCTCTTTATTTGGTAAAATTCCAATATATGTTGTGGTGCATTATCCTAGTCACAAACATTATCAGAAGGTGGGGCTAAAAATCTACCAGATTGTACTTAAGACACTTTGTACACTTGCTTGATTCGCCCAGATTCGGGTGGGTGTATGATTTAAGATTTAAGGAGAGATTATAACGGCATATAATCGATGATCCTTTTATCCCGTCGCCGAAAAATACAACCAGTGCATGCTATGAGTGGTTATGAGGAATTGATAACGATCTAATGTTACATGAAATTATAACTGCAAAAGTAGATAAAGATAATAAATTTGTGTCAGAGAAATTCTCTAGGGTGTTACATATTATAAGGTTTGAAGTGCGGACTAAGTGGTAATCGAGTAATCGAACTTGGCAACATTCGATTGATTCCTTTAAAGAGAAATCGCCAACGAGTAATCAATGGTAGGAATTAGTGAAATACAACTCGACCAAAGCCGTAAAATTAATTTATAATATTACCAAACATGTTTTTTTTTGACTAAAACAAGGAGAGGTTTTAAAAATGAAAAATGATAATAAAAAATGGATAACAATAGTTTTTATATTAGCATTTGTATTATCAATATTATTTAGTGGAGTATCCACAGTATTATCTAATCATTTAAATACCGTTTTATTAGCTATTGTTACATTAGTTGTAGTAACAATAGGTATTGTATTCGATATGATTGGTGTTGCTGTTCTATCTTGTGAAGAAGCATTCTTACATGCAAGAGCATCTAAAAAGATTAAAGGCGCAAAAGAAGCTATTAAACTAGTTAAAAGTGCTCCAAGAGTAGCGTCTGTTACATGTGATGTAGTAGGGGATATTTGTGGTGTTGTATCTGGTACTTTAGGTGCTGTATTAACACTTAATGTCGCTGATTACTTTGACTTTAGTGTTACTTTAACAACTATACTTATTACAGCAGTAATATCATCACTTACAGTAGGTTTTAAAGCAATATTTAAAGTAGTAGCTACTAAAAATGCTGATAAAATTATCTTAGTAGTAGGAAAAGTAGTAAGATTTTTTACATTTAACAAAGAAAAATAAGTATTTGTACTTGCTAAGTAAAATACTTGTGATATAATACATAAGACGAAGAAATTACTATGTCTGACATAACTAGACATGGCGGAAGGAGAGTATGAAATGAAAAAAGATATTCATCCAGAAATGAAAGATTGCAAAGTAACTTGTGTTTGCGGAAACACATTCATGACTAAATCTACAAAAGAAGAAATCCATGTAGAAGTTTGTTCTGAATGTCATCCTTTCTATACAGGAAAACAAGGAAAAGCCAAAAAAACTGGAGCTATTGAAAAATTCAACAAAAGAATTGAAGCTGCTAAATAGTAGCTTTTTTTGTTGCATATTATTGGACAGTGTTAAGTAAAGTAAACACTGTCTTTTCTTATTGTTTAAGTAAAGTGTGATATAATAAAGTTGGTGATATCTATGGGAAAAATAGGCTATTTATTTAAAAGAATAAAAAGCATGAGTTTCAAGGGGTTATTTGATACTGTAGATTTTGTACATAAAGAAAACGGAAAAAACAAAGTTGGTATCTTCTTTGATATAGTTCATTGCGGCTTAAAATACCAAGCAGGGTACATGGATTATAAACTTTTTGAAATGTATAATCTTAATAAAAGACAAAGAGCTACCATTATTACAAGAGGTATAAATAATAGCATTGTTAAAAAATACAATGATCCAGCATATTATCATATTTTTGATAACAAATTGGAATTTAATAAAAGATTTAATAAATACTTATTAAGAGATTGGATGGAAATAACCGATTCAGAAGAAAACTTTAATGAATTCAAAGAATTTACTAAAAAACATTCAGAAATTATTGTAAAACCAGTAGCTGAGGCCTGTGGTAAAGGTGTTGAAAAGATTAAAGTAGATGATAAAAATGTTAAAAAAGTCTATAAGAATCTAGTTGATACAAAAAGATTCTTAGTAGAAGAAGTTGCAATTCAATGCAAAGAAATATCAAGATTACATCCAAGTTCTATTAACACATTAAGAATGGTTACATTAAATAAACAATTAGTAGCTGCTTACATAAGAATTGGTAACAAAGGAAATGTTGTAGATAACTTTAACCATGATGGATTAGCAGCACCTATTAATATCGAAACAGGAATAATTGATTATCCTGCTATAGCTAAACAAGGTGGTGTATTTGAAAAACACCCAATGACTGGAGAAAATATTCTATGGTTCCAAATACCAAAATGGCCTAGAATCAAAAGATATGTAGAAAAAGTTTCTAAAGAAGTACCAGAAGTAGGATATGTAGGTTGGGACGTCTGCTTAGGAGAAAAGGATCCTTTCTTAATAGAAGCGAATCCATTCCCTGGACACGATATATATCAATTACCACCACATCGTACTAATGGTATGGGTATGTTGCCTAGATTTAAAGAAGCAATGAATAGAAAAGAGGATGAAAATAGTGAAGATAGCAATAGCAACTGATCACAATGGAGTTAATGAAAAGAAAGAGATAATGAAGGCTATACCTGAAATAGAATGGTTAGATAAAAGCCCTAATAATTATGATACTGATGACTATCCAGACTTTGCTTTTGCTGTTTGTGACGCAGTAAACAATCATGAAGTTGACTTAGGAGTATTAATGTGTGGTACAGGTATTGGTATGAGCATTGCAGCCAATAAAGTAAAAGGTATACTTTGTGGTCATTGTTCTAATGTAGAACAAGCTCACTTAACAAGAGAACACAACCATGCAAATGTAATAGCACTAAGTTATAAACAAGACATTAATGAACTTATTGAAATGATTAAAGAATTTGTTGCAACAAAACCATCTGAAGAAGAAAGACATTGCAGAAGAGTAAATAAAATATTAGATTACGAGAAATAATATGAATATCATAAAAGTATGTTTATACATAGTAACTTTATTTGCTAGTATCTTTGCTTATTCTGGTGTAGACTTTGATCAAATTATGAGAAAGAACAAACCAATAGAAGCAAGAATACTAGTCTTATTCTTAAGTTTTGCAACCAGTTATCTAGTAACAAATTTTATTACTGATTTAATAGCAGTAAGTTCAATAATAAAAAAATAAACACAATGTTTATTAAAATATTTACTTTAAAGTGTTTTCAATGAAAAAATAAGATGTTATAATATAAGTACGGAGGATGATGAATATGAAACTAAATATTCGTGGAGACAAGATGACAGTAACTCCTGCAATGAAATCATACATTACAGAGAAGTTAGCAAAAATGGATAAATACTTTGAAAATCCAGAAGAAATAAGTACTAACGTACTAGTAAAGGTTAAAGGCTTA
>JAEEGL011727238.1_pt1 | contig 23273 bp, 7 predicted proteins | sample 9134231 | NCBI WGS metagenome assembly JAEEGL01 (sample SAMN16246548, study PRJNA631951) | gut metagenome | biome: gut microbiome; feature: rumen; material: fiber-attached | host: Bos | place: Iran: Karaj | collected 2018-10
CTTACCACCGCCAAGAGGCAGGTTGGTGAGGCTGTTCTTGAAGATCTGCTCGAAACCGAGGAACTTCAACATGGACTCGTTCACCTTCGGGTGGAAGCGGAGACCGCCTTTGTATGCACCAAGGGCAGCGTTGTACTGCACGCGGTAGCCGAGGTTCACCTGGGTCTGACCCTTATCGTCAACCCACACAACGCGGAACTTGAAGATACGGTCGGGCTCCACAATGCGCTCGACGATCTTGTTAGCCTCAAACTCGGGGTGCTTGTTGTATTCTTCCTCGATAGTCTCAAGAACCTCGCGAACTGCCTGCAAGTACTCGTTTTCGCCCGGATGTTTGGCCTCCAGGTTGGCCATAATTTCGTTTACTTTCATAATATTGAATACTTTAAATGAATTAATTATTTAGATTCAGTTCGGCAAATATACAACTTAAATTTGATTAGACAAAATATTTTTAAAAATATTTCAAAAAGCACACCCACCCATCTCCCTCTTTTCCACTGGTGTTTCATTGACGTTCTTCACACGTTCTTCTCGAAATCGAGAAGAACGTCAGAAGAACGTTACATCAAGAGCAACAGAAACAGTCAGTTACACTAGGTCGAGTGAGTAGTGCAGGCCGACGTTCTGGCGGCGGGCTCGGGCCATCTTGATGATGAGGTAGGCGCAGGCTATCAGGTTGCGTAGCTCGCTGAGCGGCTCGGTGAGGACGCTCCGGTTGTAGAGGTCCTCCGTCTCGCGGAAGATAAGATTCAACCGGTCGAAGGCGCGCTGCAGGCGCAAGTCAGAACGCACGATGCCGACATAGTTCCACATGATTTCCTGCAGTTCCTTTTTGGTCTGGGTGATGAGCACCATCTCCTCGTTGAGCACCATCCCCTCGGCATTCCAGTCGGGCACCTCGTTTTTCACTTTCCAGTTTCCGCTTTCCACTTTGGCGATAGCCGACATAGCGGCGTTGTGGGCATAGACCACCGCTTCGAGCAGTGAATTGGATGCCAGGCGGTTGCCGCCATGCAGGCCGGTACAGCTGCACTCACCGGCAGCATAGAGGTGGTGTATGGACGACTCACCGTTGCGATCCACCTTGATGCCGCCACACTGGTAGTGGGCCGCCGGGCGCACGGGAATCATGTCGCGGGTGATGTCGATGCCTATGCTCAGGCACTTGGCGTAGATGGTGGGGAAGCCTTCGATGAGGTGCTTCTTGCCGATGCCGCGGGCATCGAGGTAGAGGTAGTCCTTGCCGCTGAGTTTCATCTCGTTGTCGATGGCGCGGGCCACAATGTCGCGTGGCGCCAGCGAGAGGCGCTTGTCATATTTCTGCATGAACTCCTTCCCGTCGCGGTCCTTGAGCACGGCGCCGGCGCCACGCATGGCCTCGGTGATGAGGAAGGCCGGCTTCTCGGCCGGATTGTAAAGCGAGGTAGGATGGAACTGCATGAACTCCAGATCGCTGAGCACACCGCGGGCGCGGTGCACCATGGCCACACCGTCGCCAGTGCTGATGACCGGCGTGGTGGTGGTCGAATAGACGTTGCCCATGCCGCCGGTGGCCAGCAGGGTCACCTTGGCCAGATAGGTGTCGATACGGTTGGTGTCGCAGTCGAGGGCGTAGACGCCGTAGCATTCGATGTCGGGCGTGTGCTTGGTGACACGCTGGCCGAGGTGGTGCTGCGTGATGATGTCGATGGCGAACTGGCGCTCCTTGATTTCGATGTTGGGATGGCGACGGGCGGCCTCGAGCAGGCCACGCTCAATCTCCTCGCCGGTGTTGTCCTTGTGGTGCAGGATGCGGAACTCCGAGTGACCGCCCTCGCGGTGCAGGTCGAACTTGTCGCCCTTGCGGTCGAGGTCGAACTCGACGCCATACTGTACCAGCTCGCGGATGCGGTCGGGCGCCTCGCGGATGGTCATCTCCACCACCTCACGGTCGCAGATGCCGTCGCCGGCCACCAAGGTGTCCTGGATGTGCTTGTCGAACGAGTCCGAGTCGTACATCACCGCCGCGATGCCGCCTTGGGCATAGCGCGTCGAACCTTCGCTGGCGTCGCCCTTGGTGAGGATGCACACCTTGCCGTAAGGGGCCACTTTGAGTGCAAAACTGAGGCCGGCAATACCCGAGCCTACCACCAGAAAATCTACTTCGTAACGCATATTCTCTTCTGTTACTTGATTACAACTTTATATGTCTTGACGCCGATGCGCACCAGGTAGACACCCGCCGCCTCGACGGTCAGCTCGCTGCCGGTGCCGAGCCGGCGGCCGAGCATGTCATAGAACGCCGCCTGCGCACCGCCGACCATGATGGTGCGGCCGCTGACACCGAGCGTGACGCCCTCCTCCTCCACATCGCCGATACCAGTGTTGGCGACGAAGTAGGCGGTGTAGGTAATGTCGGTGTTCACCGTGACCGTACGGGGATTCTCCGTGTTGCCGTCGTGCCAGAGGGTGAAGTGGTACCCGGTGGCGGCGATGGCGCGTATCTCCACCTGCGAACCCGCTTCGTAGCTGCCCGACCCCTCGACCGTGCCCATCGTCGCGTCGGCGCTGACCGCCGTGAGGGTGTACATCGTCGGCGGGAGGGCCTCGAAGATGGCGGTGTAGGTGGCGTTGCCGCTGACGGTCACCGTACGCGGGTTGTCCGTGTTGCCGTCCTGCCACTGCACGAAGCGGTAGCCGGCGGCAGGCGTGGCGGTCAGTGTGACCACGGAGCCCTCGTCATAAGTGCCGCCACCGACGGCGGTACCCCAGTCGCCGTTGTTGCTCGCCACCGTCAGCGTATACTGCACGGGCGGGTCGGCCTCGAAGACAGCCGTGTAGGAGGCGTTGGCGGTCACCGTCACCGTGCGGCTGGCACTGGTGTTGCCGTCCGGCAGCCACTGCACGAAGTGGTAGCCGCTGTTGGCCGTGGCCGTCAAGGTCGCCGTGGCACCCTCGGCATAGCTGCCGCCGCCGCTGACGCTGCCCCAGGCCGCATTGTTGCTCGTCACCGTGAGGGTGTACTGCGGGATGGGTGGCGCCGTCTGGCTGATGACGATATTGTCGAGGTAGAGGTAGTACATGTCGTTGCTGATATAGCGGAACACGACGCGGCCGCTGCCGCCCGCCGGCACGGTGAAGTTGGCCGAACGGCTCTGGTAGCTGGTCGACGAAAGGGTCTCCTGGAAGAGCACCGTCGTGTCGGTGCCGTCGTACCACAGCACCTGGTAGGTCTCGGGATAGGAACTGCTCCTGATACGGGCCTTCCAGCTGATTGAGTAGCTGGTGGCGATGGCGATGGGGGGTGTCATCAGCCAGTCGTCGGCATTGTTGGCATAATGGATGCCGATGCAGGGCGTGTTGTTGTAGCCATAGGTGCCGTCATAGAAGGTCCACGTAGTGCCATCGCCGTTGGCATCGGTCACGCCCCAGCAGCCGTACATCTGGCTGTCGAAGGTCTCCGTGTAGGGGAAGGTGGTGAGGAAGCACGAACTGTCGACCGGGGCCGTGCAGTCGCAGAAGATGGCCTTCACCATGGCCGAAAGCTGGCGGCTGGCGCCATTGTCGCTCAGGCCGCTGCCGGAGATGAACGAGCCGGCGGCGCCGCTGTAGTAGGTGCCCGTCTGGGGATAGCCGGCGCCGCTGAAATGGAAGATAATCCAGAGGTCGCTGGTGGCCGCCACGGGGGTGGTCAGCGTGACGGTCTGCCATTGGTCCACATCGGCGCTGCCGAAGGTCACCGTGTCGCGGGCCGCCACCGTAGAATGCGCGGTGCCGGTATAGACCGTCAGGTCGTAGGTGCCCGCCACCCCCACATAGAGCATCACCGCCCGCAGGCTGCTGTCGGAGTTGAGCGTCGACGCCGGGAGGCGGATGCCCCAGTAGTTGTCGCCACCCGAGCTGTAGCCATAGCTGGTGATACAAAAGTCACCCGGGCAGTAGTAGGCCGTGTCGCCACCCACGGGCTCGAAGTTGGCCGTGAAGGTGTAGCTGCCGCCCGTGGCGACAATCTCGCGCGGGTTGAACTTGCTGCCGTCGCTCCAGCCGGCGAAGCGGTAGCCCGCCGACGGGGTGGCCTGCATGGTCACCGTGCTTCCGAACGAGTAGCTGCCGCTACCGCTCACAGTGCCGTTGCCGTTGCTCACGGCCGAGACCGTGGTGGTGCTGCTGGTGCTCCAGTTGGTATTGGGTCGTATGCCGATGAGGGCCACATTGTCCTGGTTGTAGGTGCCGCTGCTGTTGCCGCCGATGCCACCCACGCCGGGATTCAACGAACCCATGACGAAGTAGCCGTCGTTCGAACCGCCCCAGCCCCAGTTCACATGGATGCGGCCGTAGTTGTCGTAACCGTCGAAGACAAAGCTGTGTCCACCCGACAGGTTGCTGCCCGAATAAAGGACGGGCCGCTGCTGGTCGATTTCGGCGCGCAGCAAGGCGCTGTATTCGTCGTCACTATAGTCGGCGCGCATCAGCGGAGCCATGTCGGGACGGTATTTGAAATATTGCATCAGCGCTGTCTGCGACGAGCGGCTGATGGTGCCGCGGGTGTTGTAGTTGTGCGCACCGCTGGCGACAGGACTGTAGCTCATCTCGACGCCCACGCCGATATGGTACATCAGGGTAGCCACGGCATTGACCTGTGTGCTGCTGCTCGCACCCGTGAGGGCGGTGGGCATCGAACTCCACTGGTAGGTGGTCGAGCCGAAGTCGGCCGACAGGTTGGGGAAGTTGTAAGTCACTCCGTTGCGGGTGCGGTTGCTGGTATAGGTATGGCTGCCGTAGCCAGTGGTGGGATGGTTCCAATACTTCATCACCTGAGCCGTGGCGGTGGCCACACAGCCTGTCACCGAACGCGCCGCCGTGGCAGAGTCGTAGGGGCAGAGGTTGTTATAGTATGGGCTCTGGTTCCAGGTCGTCGTCACCATCGGCGCCACTGCCGTCTCCAGCAGCGGCTCGGGCATCTCGCCGGCCTCCAGCAACGCCCACTCGGGATTGCTGGTTTCCACTGCCGAATTCCTGATGCGTCCGAGTTCATACTCATACCCCTCGAGCCAGTACAGCAGGTTGTCGGGCATGTCCTTGGTCTCGAAACGTACCGAAGTGCTGTAGCCCAGCACAGGCACCGCACGGTCGTCGCCGCTCACCAGGACGAACCCGCCTTGGGGAGCCACAAAGACATAGAACTCAGAGAACGGCGTCTCGCCCGACACGTCGACCAATGCCGCCGTATGCCGCATACCAAAGGCCCGAAGATACACCTCGGCCACCCGGCGTGCCACCGAAGGGTCGACGGGGCGCGCCAGGGCAGTCATTGCTAGCACCATAGCCGTCAAGACCATCCAGAATTTCTTCATGTCGAATTACGCATTAATCATTAATACACAGCCTCTTACGCACAAACACCCCTCACCATTATAATCTGCAAAGATACACTTTTTTCTTCGAAAAGCAACCGATAATCATAAAATCAACACACACAGGGATTAATGCATGGTTTTCACCCCAGGTTTCCCTACTGTTCTTTTGGTGTTCTTTTACGTTTCTAAAAGAACAGTAAACAACAGCATAACTTTCAGCGATTTACAAATGCGCCTCCAGGCCATTTGTTTCACGGGGACTCGTCAGCCTTTCCCCGGGGAAGTTTTACACACCTTTGGGGACACTTAGTTTGCATACATAAAAGTAATCTTTTTTCCCACCTACTTGATTTTTTTTGTATCTTTGCAGTTTGGATTATGACACTGGCATTGAGCCTTTAACACTAATAATATACTATAAAATAATTTTTTACACTCACGCGATGACGGTGCACGACACATTGAAATTCCCGAAAAACCGACTTTACTTCCCCAAAGCCGTGAGCACCGGTCGCCTAGTTCCACCACCGTCCACCATATAACCTATCGTCATTTACAATGAAAACAAAACTTCCTTCACCTCTCTTGCTTCGCAAAGCCCTGCCGATGCTCGCCCTGCTGCTGTACTTCCCGCTACAGGCGCAGACCGACATCACCAGCCTGAGCGACATCACCGAAGCCAACGGACACTACCGCATCACTGCCGATATCAACGCCTCTTCTTTCTCCGCCTCTATCGCCACCTTCAGCGGCACCCTCGAGGCTGCCATCGCCCCCACAACCCACATGCCCTACCGCATCACAAACCTCAGTGTTCCCCTCTTCACCACCCTCACCGGCACGGTGAAGAACCTGGTAATCGACAGCGTCGCCATCAGCCAGAGCGGCCAGGTGGGTGCCATCGCCTGCACGGCTACCGACTCGGCACGCATCTACAATGTGGGCATCCTCTCAGGCTCGGTGGAAAGCACCGGCACCTCGACGGACGCCAACGCCACAGACTGCTGCGGCGGCCTGGTGGGGCTGCTCGACGGCAATTCCAATGCTTCGAATGCCCCTCGCGTGGTGAACTGCTACTCCTACGCCAACATCACCGGCGGCAACCGCGTGGGCGGCATTGTGGGCTACAACAATTACGGCACCACTTCGGCCAACGGCAAGCGCCGTTCGATGGTCTTCGGCTGCATGTTCTACGGCGACATCACCGGCGGCACCAACAAGGCCCCTGTCTATAACGGCACGAACATCAGCAACGCTGGTAACACTGGCGTGAGCAACTTCAACTACTTCCGCGGAGACGCCGCCTATGTGCAGAACAACCAGATCAACACCTATAACTGCGCTCTGATGGCCGAGACGCGTTTCTTGCAGCGCTTCGAGTTCTTCCGCCACCTCCTCAACGGCCGCCGCGAGCTGGCAGGCTGGTGGGCCACCGGTACCTACAGCGACAGCGCGATGCTGAAGTGGGTGCTGCTGCCCGACAGCATAGGCACCGCCCACCCCTATCCCGTGCTGATGCAGCATGGCAGGTACCCCTCGGTGGTGAATATCGACGCCGCCAACGCCCAAGAGAACCAACCCCGCAACCAAGGCGGCAAGCTGGGGACCCTTGCGGTGCATATCCAGCAGGGCAACGGTGCCGTCTATAATGCACCGACTGGCGCCACCATCACCACCTCGGACACCATCCTCAACATTACCGACAAGGACACCGCACACTTCAACTTCAACTACTACAAGGTGCAACTGCCCTACTACAACGACGTGGGTACCAAGAACTGCAACGGCAACCGCGTGGTGACGGGGTGGAAGATTGTCAGCATCACCGGCGGCACCCCCGGCAACTTCACCGCTTCCGACACCTGGGGTGGATACAATTTCGCCGACCGCAACTGCACCAACAAGGACCTAGACTCCGTCAGTGGACGCATCTTCAACCAAGGTGCCTACTGGGATGTTCCCGAAGGGGTGACAGCCATCACCCTCGAGCCCTACTGGGCCAAATGCGTCTACCTGTCCGACCCCAATGCCGACAAAGTGTACAGTGCGGATATGAAGACCGGAGTCGATGTACCCAATGTCGGTGGCGGAGCGAAATACACCAACGGCAACAGCTATTCCATTGCCGGAGAGAACCAGGTGGTTTACACCTCGATGGGCAATGCTATCGCAAGTTCGGGTTCGGCTCTTTTTGCGGGGGTGGATGCGAATAGTCATTCCGTTTATGACTATGCCGTGGTGCTTGTGGGCAATTATCATCATTACAACTCCATAGAAGCAAGTAAAGCCAAGCCCTACACGGTTACATCCATCGACCTCGATGGCGACAACGAGCCCGACTACTCCTATGTCCTGCGCTTCGACGGTCGTACAGAATGCCACCCCGTGAGGGCCGATTTCATCAATATCCCCGGCCTCGGTATGGCTCAGAAGTCCACCGGCGGCACGGGTACGTACAACTTCGGTATCCTGATTCCCAAAGGATGGTTTGAGAGCACCAACACCTCGCTCTTCCGGTTCACACAGTTCGAGTATGAACATTCGGCCAGAAGCGCTACCGACGCCATCATCTTGCAGGGCGGCGTCATGGAGCAATGGGTGAGCAACAACCAGAAAGGCACATCGAACAATATACCCTATATCCATGTGGGCGGCAACGTGTGGTTCAAGGAATTCCACACGGGCTGTCACCAGGATAAACAAATAGCCACCAAGCACTCGCCCGTGTCGGTGACTGGCGGCGACTACGACGAGTTCTACCTTACCGGTCTCTACCGTGCCGACTTTGGCAACATGGAGGACAATGCCGAGTGCTACATCAACGGCGGCCGTTTCGGCACCGTCTGTGGCGCCGCCATGGAAGGCATCGGCAAAGCCAGCGGTGCCGACAACACCGGCAACATCACCTGGCTTATCCAGAATGCCGACATCCGCGAGTTCTACGCCGGTGGCCTCAATGCCGCCCACCCTGCGACGGGCAACCTCTCCACCACCATCGTCGACAGCCACGTGGACCTCTTCTGCGGAGGCCCCAAGTTCGGCGACATGAGCACAGGCAAGACCGTTGCCACCAACGCCACAGGCTGCACCTTCGGCACCTTCTTCGGCGCCGGCTATGGTGGCAACTCCTATAGCCGTTTTACCCCCACCAACATAAACAACATTAACGGCGACTATGGTGAAAACAACTGGAACACATTTGTAAACAATAACTACAAACAAGAGTACAAAGATGCCTACAAGGGTGTTTCCGTCACCTATACCTCACAGTATTTGCCGATGTCGAACAACTCCCAGAATGTGGCCCGCCTGTTGATTGACTTTGTCAGCTTCTCGCTGGCAACGACACACTCGATTACGTCAACACTCACCAACTGCACCATCACCGGCAACTTCTACGGTGGTGGCAGCTTGGGAAAGGTGGAAGGCACCGTCACCTCCACCCTTGACAGCTGCACTGTGCAAGGCAATGTGTATGGCGCGGGTTTTTCTGCCACCCTGCCCACTGTCGATGTGATGAACACGGGCGGCTTCGTCAAGGCGCCATTCTATGACGGCAACCTGGGTGTATATCTTGAGCCCACGTTCCCCGCCACGGTCAGCTACAGCTGGCAACACCGGGACGAAACAGTCAACAGCACCGCCCGGGCCATCAATAAGACCAATCACATCCTTTACACCAACATTGATTTGAGCAAAACCAACCTGGGCTCCGTGAACGGGACCGCCACCCTCACCCTGAAGGGCAACACCGAGGTGGGCACCCTCGAGGGTACAGTCCTCAAGGCCGGCACAGGCAACGTCTTCGGCGGAGGCGAGTCAAGTGCCGTCAACGGAAGTACCATCGTATTACTCAAAGGCGCTACACATGTGCTGGGCGATGTCTTCGGCGGAGGCAATAAAGGCCCCGTGAGCGGCAACGCCGAGGTGAGAATCTGCGACGACTGTAATTTACAATAAACCAACCCCCGGAATAAGAAAATGGTAATAAAACCTCTCCTCCTCCCCCTTCTACGCAAGGCCCTGCCGATGCTTGCCCTGCTGCTGTTGTCCGTATTGGGAAGCGGCAGCGTATGGGGACAGGGTCCTGTTGTAATAACAACAGACAATAACGGGAACGGCACCATCGAAGATAGTGAGAAGGTATTCTATCTGATTCAGACGAATGCGTTCCCAAGTTTCTACATAGCACCCCAGGCCAACAACACCATTACGACCAACAATATCCTTGGTGACTATATGTTGTGGTATTTCCTGGATGCAGGGAAGGATAATCCGGGGACTGAAAATGAAATTCAATATTACTATATTGTCAACTATAGTACGGGGAAATACATTTATAATCATAACGGCAACTCCAGAGGTATCAATATCACGGACTTCGCAGCTCTGTCTGACGCCGACAAGGAAAAGTGCAAGTTCAAACTCGTTGTAAACAACAATGGTGGCACAACAGACTTTTATAACATATGTGTAAAAGCCAATCAGACATATTATGGTTTGAACAAGCAAAATGGCAGTGAGGCCAATCAATACCCCATCAGATTGACAAATAATGATTATATACATGACTCCAACTCCAAGTGGAAATTTGTGGCTTATAACGGAACCTTCACATACCCGACTCCTCCCTTTACGCTATCGAATGATTCAGAAAAACATTATTACGAAATACACAACATTCAGAAAGACACATATTATGCCTCTACAGATGCTACGCCCGACAAGGTGATCTTCACCAATCAGGCAAACGAAAGCAGAGCGTGGTATCTTAAAGAGGCCTCATCCGATACTTGGTATAAATACTATTACATCATCAACCCTGCAACAGGGGGCAAATACATGTATTATAACGGTACTGCCGACAATACCAGTAACCAAACAGACGCGGTCAGTGTAAAAGAATATAATTCAGCAAACGAAGACCGTTATCAGTTTGTCGTGGTTCAGGCAGCGAGAGGTGACGGAAGTACCCGCGTTGAGTGCTATGCTATCATACCGAAACTGCTCGTAGATAATTTATGGACAAGCAGCAGCATCGGTTATGCGCAAGGAAGCATTACCAATGGCCTGAATATGGGTATCATCAATAGCAGAACCGCGACCAATGGCGCCCATTGGGAATTTAAAGACACAGTATTTAACACAGAGTGTGCCAACCCTGTCATTGCTTTCGACCGAAACACAGGCAAAGCCTCTATAACGACAACTACCCTATCGCCATCCATCTATTTTACCATAGACGGTACAACACCTTCATCCACTAACGGTACGTTGTATAATGGGGCATTTACCTTGACAGAGCAGACCACCGTCAAGGCTATTGTCACCAAAGTGGGATATACCGCTTCAGATGTGACGACATTGATCATCTACAAAGTTGCGACTCCCACCATTCAGCAGGAAACCGGTACCCATAACGTCTCCATCACGACAGCCACCCCCGGTGCAACTATCCATTATACCACCGACGGCACTACCCCTACCACCTCGTCAACACTTTACACCGGCGCATCAGAGGAATTGGGAGGTAAACACATCAAAGCGATAGCCGTCAAGGACAACATGATCAATTCCGACATAGGTGAGGGTACTGTAGACATCAAGTGTGCCACACCGGTTATCAGTTTTAACAACATCACCTCGATGGTCACTATTACTTGTGGGACCGAAGGCAGCGCCATCCACTACACTACCGACAACAGCGAACCTACTCCCACGAGTACTGCTTACAATGCCCCATTCTCTGTTACCAGCCCCACGACAGTGAAAGCAATTGCCACCCATGAGGATTTAGATCCTTCCGTTGTGGCAGAGCTGGACATTTCCCAGGTGGCCACACCAACTATACAGAACAACGGCAGCAATGCGGTCTCCATTACAACGACAACCGTGGGTTCAACCATACACTACACTACCGACGGCACCACCCCGACCACATCGAGTGCCGTATACACTGAGCCCCTACAGGAGAACATCAGCGGTGTCACCATCAAAGCCATCGCTGTCAAGGAGGGCATGATCACCTCGCTCGTGGGTAGCGGTGCGGTGACTCTGCAATGTGCAACACCAGTCATTAAGCGTAGCGGCAACGACGGCTTCACCATCAGCTGCTCGTTCCCAGCCTCGGGTGTCACCATCTACTATACCACCGACGGCGCCACCCCCACCACTTCAAACAGCAGCATCAGTCCTGGCGCTATAGTACCGTGCACGCTACCCATTACCGTCAAGGCGATGGCTGTGGCAACGAACTATGACAACTCTGACGTATCCACTGCATACCTTAAAGAAGGCATGGACGGTGAGGGCACAGTAGATGACCCTTATACCATCAAGTACCAAATTGACGTGGAGGACTTCGTTAATCACGCCAATACGCCGGAAGGAGCCTCATTGCATTATAAGGTCATCGCCACCGAGCCGCTCGACTTCAGCGGCACCGACCCCATCACCCAAGCCTTCAGCGGCACATTCGATGGTGGCACACAGCCCCTTACAGGTCTCACCCACCCCCTCTTCAATACTGTCGATGGTGGCGTGGTGAAGAATGTCACGCTGAAGAATGTTGCCGTCAGCAGCTCTGCTGAATATGTGGGTGCCATAGCCGGCATCGCTCAGGGCTATAGCCGCATTTACAACTGCGGTATCCTGCCCAATGATGCCACTTTCCCCGAAGGTACACATCCCACCGTCAGTGGTGGCACCTGCACCGGAGGTATTGTGGGTAAGCTGGACGGAGATTCCCGCGTCATCAACTGCTACAGCTATGCCGATGTCAGCGCTTCCACCACAGCAGCAGGCATTGTGGGACAGAACACCTTCGCGTCAACCGCAGAAGTTTCGGGTGGGAAATACACCAAACTCAAGACGGCTGTGGTGAACTGCATGTTCTATGGTAATATCACAGGCGGCACAAACCAGTATGGCGTCTATGGCGGTGAACTCATCACCAATGCTACCGCTACGGGCATCAGCAGTTACAACTACTACAGAAGTGGATCTACCTTCAACACCTCCAATGGAGAACCCACTGCCTACAACTGCTCGTTCCCGGCCGATGAGCGCTATCTCACCCAGGTGGAGTTCCACCGCAGCCTGCTGAACAGCAACCGCGAACTTTGCGGCTGGTGGGTAGGTTCCGACGTGGCGCCAAGCACTTTGACTACCACTGAGGTGCAGGCCATTCCCAAGGATGCCTCACTGATGTACAAATGGGTGGTTGACCCCAATCTTGCTCCTTACCCGATACTGAAGCCCTTCGGCAAATATCCCTCCATTATCAACACCAATACAGGCACCCCATGGTTCGACCGCACCACAGCCAACCCATTCGAGGGACAGCAACTCGGAACGCTTTCCGTCATTATCAAGAAGAATTCCACTGATGCCAACCCAGAGCATCTGAACATCCCCATCACCGATATGGACTCCCTGCACTACGATTTCGGCTACCGCAAGGTGCAGTTGCCTTATTACAACAGCGTATTCGGCAACCCCGACGGTGCTACCTGGGAGGAGAAGTATGCCGGTAATTACACCGACACGGTGGTGACGGGTTGGAAGATAACCAACGTCAGGGGCGGTAACAATGGTTCATTTGTCGCTGACTGGCAGTATGGCTATAACTTTGCCGACCGCAACTGCACCGAGAAGGACCTCTACAGTGTGTCGGGGCGCGTCTTTGCGCAGGGTGGCTACTATTATGTTCCTGACGGCGTTACGGAAATCACCATCGAGGCCTATTGGGGCAAAGCCATCTATGTGAGGAATAATGGTGGCTACTACGACCGAGTCAATATCACCTCAGGTAATACAGGGGCTGCTTTTGCTCCTGCTGGTACACGCGATAATAATGTCAACGGTGCCACCATCCAGACCACGTCGATAAAGAACACCCTCACTGCTGCTAATATTGATGCGAAAAAGACTGTCTATGACTATGCCCTTGTATTAGTGGGCAATGTGCAGGAGTCAGTGGGTCAAAATGATGTCGTTCATGGCTCTGAAAACACACGCGGTTTCACTATTATGAGCGTGGACCTCGACTTCGATGAAGAGCCAGACTATTGTTTAGAATGGCAACTCGGCAAAGAAACGAAACGCCAGGTTATCGCACCCATACGCTTTGACTTCCTCCCTGTAGTGGAGTTGGGTATCGCAGGTAAACTTCACAACTCGAAGTATTTCTTCTCCCTAGGCTGCTACCGTTCCAAAGGACATTTCGAGGTTACCGAGACTGCCTTTATCCACTTCGGACAGTTTGAGTTTGAGCTTAAGGAGCGCGACGAAGGTCCTATCATCCTCAATGGCGGTATCTACGACCAGTATTGCCGTGGTAAAAACGATGAAATCAATCAACATATCAATTACGTGATTCTTGGCGGTCATATCGTCATGCCATCGTTCACCCCTGGCGCCCACATCAGTAGCGGTGCTAAATACCAGACACGTCATTGTGCCGTAAATGTTCTCGGCGGTGACTTTACCAGTTTTTACCTCACAGGTGGATATAATGAAAGTATCACTCCCTTCGAAGACAACCCCCACTGTTATATCGATGGTGGTCGCTTTGGCACCATAGCCGCAGCCTATAAGGAAGGTATCTCGGGTGATGTCACCTGGCGCATCAATCACGCGCTCATTGGCGAGTTCTACGGCGGCGGTGTCATGTCCGCTACTGGCACTTATTATAAGATAGTGAAAGGCAGCATTGATGTGGTCATCGACAACAGTATCGTAGGCAAATACTGCGGCGGTCCTAAGTTCGGCGATATGGTGGCTGGCAAGACCGTCACCACCAGTGCATCCAATACTGTATTTACCCACTTCTTCGGTGCAGGCAACGGCGGCACCAACTATATTCAGTATGCCAATACCGATGCCACAGGAGCACCTATCGCCGATTGGAGTGGCACCATCAACTCAAATTATACCCCTGGAAAGTACCGCAATACGAATCAGGGCTATGCAGCCGACTATGACATAGAGGTAATCAACCCTTCCACTGGTGACTATAATGATGGCAGAGTCGTCAACCGTAGCTATTACTACTCCGCCCAGTTTGCCACCACCAACACCGGCAACGTTACAAGTACGTTGAACGGATGCACCATCATGACCAACTTCTATGGTGGCGGTTTCCTCGGTGGTGTGACAGGCAACATCACCTCCACACTTAACAATTGCACAGTCATGGGTTCTGTCTATGGAGCCGGGTACTCGGCGTCTGCGGGTACTGTCACCATTCATAACAAGGATAAGACGCCACCAATACCAAACACATACACTGGTATGATCAAACCGCAATCGGGCGGAACCTCTACGACATATTACTGGACACATGACAGAGGCTCTACCAGTTCGCCAATCACGACCGTTAATGATACAAACTATTTCTACACCGAGATATCTCTTGACAACCTAGGAACCGTAAGCGGTAATATCAGCCTCACTATCAGTGGCACTAGTATCATCGGCACCGATGGCGATGCCACGACAGGCAATGTCTTCGGCGGCGGCGAGTCAAGCGCTGTCAACGAAAGCACCCACGTGCTGCTCAAAGGCAACACACACGTGCTGGGCAACGTCTATGGTGGCGGCAACAAAGGCCCCGTGAACGGGAACACCGAGGTGAGAATCTGCGACGACTGCAGTCTCGGAGATTAGTCCCTCCCGTGGCAGGCGAGGGGGAGCCGATGACCCTTAAAGCTCCGGCCAACCTCTCTCTATTCATACCCACATCTGTCATACCCATCTCACACTTTCTCAGATATTTAATAATATTTCATCGGCATTTCTTCGGTAAAAACCGAAGAAATGCCGATGAAATGCCGATGAAATGCCGAAGAAATAGCAGTGTCGTCGGGTAGACGAAAGCGGGTGTGGCTGCGTGCCGATGCTAGTCGACAAACTTGATGTCCCGGACATTGAGCTGTATCTCGGTACGGCCACGCCAGTAGTTCTCCTCCAGCTGGTAGCAGAGGTCGAAGCGTTCGCCACGACGCATGCCGTCCAAAGCCTCGCCCTGCTGGAAGGCGATGGCGGGATAGGGCGAGGTGCGCTCCATAATGGGGATAGCATTGAACTTGAGATGGTTGGACCCGACAATGCGGGCACCGCCGGTATCGACCAGCTCGCGGCTGATGAAGACCGGCACATTGTTCTCAGGCCCGAAGGGGGCGAACTGCTTGAGGATGCGGAGAAACTTGGGGGTGATCTGCGAGAAACCGATCTCGGCGTCGACCTCCACCTCGGGCACCACCTCGTCGGGGCCCAAACTCTCGCGCACGAGGGTCTCGAAACGGTCAAGGAAGGCGCGCATGTTCTCCTTGCGGAGGCTGACGCCGGCGGCACTCTTGTGTCCGCCGAAGTGCTCGAGCAGGTCGGCACATTTCTCCAGAGCCTCGTGCACGTCGAACTCCTTGAGCGAGCGGGCCGAGCCGGTGATGAGGCCGTCGCTGCCCTCGGTGAAGACGATGGTGGGTTTGTTGTAGGCCTCGACGATGCGGCTGGCCACGATGCCCACCACGCCGCGGTGCCAACGGGGGTCGTAGAGCACCAGCGACTGGCGGTCGCGGTAGTAGGGGTCGGTATCGATGCGGCGTTTGGCCTCCTCGGTGGCCGAGGTGTCGAGGTCCTTGCGCTCCATGTTGTACTGGTTGATGTCGTCGGCCAGCTGACGCGCGATAGCGGGGTCGTCGGTAAGCATCAGACGCACGCTGTCGAAGGCGCTGCGGATGCGGCCGGCGGCATTGATACGGGGGCCGACAAGGAACACCAGATCGCTGATAGTGAGCTCTTTCTCAAAGTAACCATTCTTGGGTTTCTCGGCGGCTTCGGAGCTGTCGGAGGCATCGGGCAGGTCGGCCTTGCGACGGTCGACATGGCCGTACTTGAGGATGGCTTCGATGCCGGGACGCGGCTTGGTGTTGAGCACACGCAGGCCGAAGAAGGCCAACACGCGGTTCTCGCCCATGATGGGGACAATGTCGCTGGCGATGGACACTGCCACCAGATCGAGGTACTTCAACAGGCGCAGCTTCAGGTCTTCCTGCCGTTTCTGACGATTGGCGTCGAGCTGCTCGGGCAAGTCGCACAGACGCACGCCGAGACGCTGCTCGAGGTGGGCTTCGACGATTTTGAAGCCTATGCCGCAGCCGCTAAGTTCCTTGTAGGGGTAAGGGCAGTCGACCTGCTTGGGGTCGAGCACGGCCACAGCCTGCGGCACCACGTCACCCGGGAGGTGATGGTCGCCGATGATAAAGTCGATGCCGAATTCAGCGGCATAGTCGACCTGCTCCATGGCTTTGATGCCACAGTCGAGGGCGATGATAAGTTTCACCCCCGTCTCGCGTGCATAGTCAATGCCCTGATAGGAGATGCCATACCCTTCCCGTTCGCGGTCGGGGATGTAGAAATCGATATTGTCGTCCAACTCTTTGAGATAAGAGTAGACGAGGGCAACTGCCGACGTACCGTCGACGTCGTAGTCGCCATAGACCATGATGCGCTGTCTCGAAGCTATTGCCTGGTTGATGCGATCTATCGCCTGTCGCATGCCCTTCATGATAAAGGGGTCGTGAATCTGATCTAACCCCGGGCGGAAAAACCGCCGTGCCTCCTCAAACGTCGTGACTCCCCGCTCTACGAGCAGAGTAGCGATGATTCGGTCAACGCCCAGCGATGCAGCAAGATTTTCAACAGTCTCTAAATCATAGTCTTGTCTTAAAATCCAACGTTTTTCTTTCATATTTTTCTGGCCGTAAAATTACTACTTTTTTTCGACATGGGGGAAAAAAGTTTTCACAAATTTCTGCATCCGCTGTTATTCAGGCGATTAATCACGGCCGGACGGAAGCCGTTGTCAAGTCGGAAGCCGGAGGACGGAATTCCGCTCCTCAACTCTTTGACTCTTCGACTCTTCGACTATTTGGCCCTTCGACACTCATGGACTCAAGAACTCCACCAAAAGAAAAGAGGGTTTCCGTGTGGAAACCCTCCTGTGTCTGAGGTCGCTTCCGGATTTGAACCGGAGTAGCAGGTTTTGCAGACCTGTGCCTAGCCCCTCGGCCAAACGACCTTTATCAGCTATTAAAGCGAGTGCAAAAGTACAAACTTTTTCCCAACCGGCCAAATTATTTTGCAAGAAAATGCGCAACTACATGATTCTTAACGGAGATTATTTTCCACTCACGCCACTTGGATGTGGGAAAACCAGACTCTTTTAACGGCGATTTTAACGAATTGGGACAGGTTGACTTATGGTCATACCGACGGACAACTCGAATTACTCCAAGTCACGCAGGTTGATGTGTGGTGAATTACTCCAAGCGCCGCAGGCCAATGTCCTGCAGAGTTTTATATAAAAGTTTCGACGTTTTTTTCATGAACCCATGTGTATGTCGAGAAAAACGTGTATATTTGCAGCACAAAATAATCCCTAGCTCTATGCCTCAATTCACTCACCTCCATGTGCATTCGCACTATTCGATGCTCGACGGCATGTCGAAGATTCCCGACCTGGTCAACAAGGCCCGTCGCGACGGCATGTATGCCATGGCCCTGACCGACCACGGCAACATGTTCGGTATCAAAGACTTCCTCGACACCGTCGCGAAGGAGAATGGCAAGGTGAAGAACCGCATCAAGGAACTTGAGGCACAAATCAAGGAGACGGAGATGCTGTACACGAATACCGACGTGCCGGAAGGCACGCCGAAGCTAAGTGAACTGCAGGAGGAATTGGAGAAGGTAAAGGGACAGATTTTCAAGCCCATTGTGGGCACCGAAGCTTATTGTGCACGGCGCTCACTGTATGACAAAGACAAGAATCTCAAGGAGATAAACCCCGAGACGGGACGCGACCGCATCGTCGACAGCAGCGGCTACCACCTTATCCTGCTGGCCAAAAACCTGAAGGGATATCACTCGCTTTGCAAGCTGGCCTCGATTGCCTATACCGACGGTTTCTACACTCGTCCACGCATCGACCACGAGGTGCTGAAGCAGTACCGAGAAGGGCTCATCTGCTGTTCGGCCTGCCTCGGCGGCGAGATACCGCAGCTCATCATGAAAGGCGACATGGAAGGCGCCGAGCGGGCGGTGCTGTGGTTCAAGGAGGTGTTCGGCGACGACTACTACATCGAACTCATGCGCCACAAGACCGACAAGCCCAATGCCAACTACCAGACCTACGAGCTGCAGGAGCGGGTGAACCCCGTGCTGATTGAACTCGCACGGAAGCACAATATAAAGATTGTCGCCACCAACGACACCCACTTCGTGCTGGAGGAGCATGGCGAGGCACACGACCACCTCATCTGCCTGGCCACCCAGAAGGACTTCGACGACCCCAACCGCATGCACTACACCAAGCAGGAATGGCTGAAGAGTCCGGACGAGATGGCCGCCGTCTTTGCCGACCTGCCCGAGGCGCTGGAAAACACCATGGAGGTGGCCGCCAAAGTGGAGACATACAGCATCGACAGCGACCCGCTGATGCCCGTGTTCCCCATCCCCGAAAGCTTCGGCTCGGAGGAGGAATGGCGAGCCAAGTTCACCGACCAGCAACTGTTCGACGAGTTCACGCAGAACGAGCGTCACGAGGTGGTGCTCAGCCCCGAAGCCGCCGAGAAGAAGGTGAAGCGTCTGGGTGGCTACGAACGCCTGCGGCGCATCAAATTCGAGGCCGACTACCTGGAACATTTGGTGTGGCAGGGCGCACACAAGCGTTACGGCGAGGAATTGAGCGACGAGGTGAAAGAGCGCATCATCTTCGAGCTGCACACCATCAAGACCATGGGATTTCCCGGCTACTTCCTCATCGTGAGCGACTATATCCGTGCGGCCCGTGAGGAGCTAGGAGTCTCAGTGGGACCCGGACGTGGCTCGGCGGCCGGCAGCGTGGTTGCCTACTGCCTCTGGATCACCGACCTCGACCCCTTGCGCTACGACCTGCTGTTCGAGCGCTTCCTCAACCCCGACCGTATCTCTCTGCCCGATATCGATGTCGACTTCGACGACGCCGGCCGCGGCCGTGTCCTCGAATGGGTGACACAGAAGTACGGCAAAGAGCGCGTGGCACATATCATCACCTACGGCACCATGGCCACCAAGAGCTCCATCGCCGACGTGGGCCGCGTGGAGAAGGTGCCGCTCGAGACGGTGAACAGTCTCAAAAAACTCATCCCCGACCGCGGATTCCCCGACAATATCAAGGACGAGAAAGGCAAGCCTCCCAAGGTGAACCTCAAGAACTGCTACAAGTACATCCCCGAGCTGCGCCGCATCATGGAGGGGCCGGACGAGAAGATGAAGCAGATGCTCACCTATGCCGAAGAGTTGGAGGACACCAACCGTCAGATAGGCATCCACGCCTGCGGCGTCATCATCGGCTCGCAGGACATCACCAATGTGGCGCCGGTGTGCGTCATCAACGACAAAGAGAGCGGCGAAGATGTGCTGGTGACGCAGTATGACGGTCACGTGGTGGAAAACGTGGGCCTCATCAAGATGGACTTCCTCGGGTTGAAGAACCTCACCATCATCAAGAACTGCATCCAAATGGTGAAGAAGACCCGTGGCGAGGATGTCGACGTGGACCACCTGCCCCTCGACGACCAACTGACCTACAAACTCTTCTGCGAAGGCAACACGGTGGGCGTGTTCCAATTCGAGTCGGCCGGCATGCAGAAGTACCTGCGCGAGCTGCAGCCCCACGTCATCGACGACCTCATCGCCATGAACGCCCTCTACCGTCCGGGGCCCATGGACAACATACCCGAATTCATCGACCGCAAGCAGGGCCGCAAGCCCATCACCTACGACATACCGGTGATGGAGAAGTACCTGAAGGACACCTACGGCATCACCGTCTACCAGGAGCAGGTCATGCTCCTGAGCCGCCTGCTGGCGGGCTTCACACGCGGCCAGAGCGACACGCTGCGCAAGGCCATGGGTAAGAAGCAGATCGACAAGATGAACGAACTGGAGGTGCTCTTCTACGAGGGCGGCGAGAAGAACGGACACCCCAAGGAGGTGCTCTCCAAGATATGGGAAGAATGGAAGAAGTTCGCCTCCTATGCCTTCAACAAGAGCCACGCCGCCTGCTACTCGTGGGTGGCCTACCAGACGGCCTACCTCAAGGCCCACTACCCTGCCGAATACATGGCCGCCGTGATGACCAGCGCCCAGACCGACATCGGACGTGTGCGCGAACTGATGGACGACTGCCGCAAACAGGGGGTCGAGGTGGCCGCGCCGAACGTCAACTATTCGGACATGGACTTCAGCGTCGACAACCAGGGCCGCATCCGCTTCGGATTGCAGGCCATCAGCGGTATGGGCGAGGCAGCCTCGACCGTCATTATCAACGAACGCGAGCAGAACGGCCCCTACACCGACATCTTCGATTTCCTCAAGCGTGTCGACATGCATGCCGTCAACCGCAAGAACCTCGAAGTGCTCGTCAAAGCCGGCGCCTTCGACGGCATCGGCACCATGCATCGCGCACAATATTTCCATAAAGAGAACGACCTGGAGACCTCTCCCACCTACCTCGAACAGCTCGTGCGGTGGGCCATTCGCCGACAAGACAATGCCAATTCGGCACAGATGAGCATCTTCGACATGAGCAGCGAGCTGGCCGAAGAGGAACATCCCCCCATACCCAACGCCGAGCCGTGGAACAGCATCGAGCAGTGCAAGTATGAGAAGGAGGTCATCAGCACCTACCTCAGCGGACACCCACTCGACGACTACCGCTACGAGATGCGCTTCTACACCAACACGAAGACGACCGACCTGGCCAACATCGAGGCCCTCAACGGACGCGAGGTGCGCATCGCCGGTCTGGTCTCCGACGCACGCGAGGGAACCAACCGGCAAGGCGAGCCCTACGGCAGCATGGTGATCAACGACTATGCCGGCAGCTACGAGCTGCGCCTCAGAGGCGACGAATATAGCGACTTCAGAGGGTTCTTCAAGAACGACACCTTCGTCTATATCAAAGGCACCGTCGTCGTGCGCCCCTACGTGGACAAGAACGGCATCAACAAGGTATTCACCAGAATACGCATCGGCGCCATGATGAACCTCGGCAGCGTGATGGAGCGCTACACCTCGCGGCTCAACTTCAAGGTGAACCTCTCCGATGTCAACGAATCGTTCTGCAAGAGCATCGAGAAGATGGCCAAGAAGCACAAAGGCAAGGTGCCGCTGCAGGCCACGGTGCTCGACGTCACCCACAACATCAGCCTCACCCTCGGCGGAGACAATCTGCGCGTCGACCCACGCACACTCATCCCCGAGATGGAGAAGCTGCCCGGTATCTATGAAATAAAGCCCCAGGTGAAGTCATGATGCCCAACCTCACAACCCCGGTACTGGCACCTCAGGCGCCGTTCAAACTCGACTTTGCCAGCGACATCGTCAGTCTGGGTTCCTGCTTCGCCGACGAGATAGGGCGACGGCTGCAGGAGAGCGACTTCCACATCGAGGTCAACCCCTTCGGCGCCCTCTACAACCCCGCCTCGATTGCATCGGCCCTGCACCGCCTCATCGAAGACCGTCCCATCGAGAAGGACGACCTGGTGAAGCACGATGGCCTTTGGCACTCCTGGCACCACCACGGCAGTTTCTCACACACCACCCCCGGCGCCACACTCACCGCCTGCAACAGCCGTATACACCACGCCCACACGGCCCTGAAGGAGGCCAACCTGCTGATGGTCACCTTCGGCACAGCTTGGATATTCGAACACGAGGGCGCCGTCGTGGCCAACTGCCACAAACTGCCGCCGCAGCTGTTCACACGCCGCCGTATGACGGTCGAAGAGATCGTTGCCCTGTGGCAACCCCTGCTGCAGGAACTCAACACCTACTACCCTCACCTCAACATCATGTTCTCCGTGTCGCCCATCCGCCACATGGCCGACGGCGCCCATGGCAACCAGCTCAGCAAAAGCACCCTCCTGCTGGCCATCGAGCAGTTGCTTTCAACTTCCAATTCTCAACCTTCAACCTACTACTTCCCTGCCTACGAGATTGTACTCGACGAATTGCGCGACTACCGTTTCTTCGACGAGAAGATGACCCACCCCACCGACCTGGCCGTCGACGTGGTATGGGAGCGCTTCCAGCATGCCGCCATGACTCCGGCCGTCCGCCAGCAGGCCCACTTCAACATGAAGCAGCACAAAAGGGAACAGCATATCCCGCTGCACCCCTCCTCCGACAATAATTGACAATATATTTTCCCTCCACACAATAAACAGCGGTTTACGTCGTTAGAAGTGTTTTAACAAGAAGATAAAAAACAACCACTATAATGAAACGCTACGAGATTAAATATCTTTTGAAGGAAGATGTCAGTGCCCTGATAGGCACGACGATATGTGTAAAAGGCTGGGTGCGCACCAAGCGCGGCAACAAGAACGTCGCCTTCCTGGCCGTGAACGACGGCTCGATCATCCACAACATCCAGGTCGTCGCCGACCCCGCCAAGTTCGAGGATGAGCTGAAGCGCATCACCACCGGTGCCTGCATCGGCGTGGAGGGCAAGCTCGTCGAGAGCCAGGGCTCGGGCCAGGCCGTCGAGGTGCAGGCCGAGAGCATCGTCGTCTATGGCGAGGCCGACCCCAACACCTACCCCCTCCAGAAGAAGGGACACAGCATGGAGTTCCTGCGCGAGATAGGCCACCTGCGCCTACGCACCAACACCTTCGGCGCCGTCATGCGCCTGCGCCACAACATGGCCATGGCCATCCACACCTTCTTCCACGAGCGCGGCTTCTTCTACTTCCACACGCCGCTCATCACCGCCAGCGACTGCGAAGGTGCCGGCGGGATGTTCCCTGTCTCCACCCTCGACCCCGAGAACCCGCCCCGCAAAGAGGACGGCACCATCGACTGGGAGCAGGACTTCTTCGGCAA
>JAEEGL015411252.1_pt1 | contig 23273 bp, 19 predicted proteins | sample 9134231 | NCBI WGS metagenome assembly JAEEGL01 (sample SAMN16246548, study PRJNA631951) | gut metagenome | biome: gut microbiome; feature: rumen; material: fiber-attached | host: Bos | place: Iran: Karaj | collected 2018-10
GGGAATAAAGCTGCGATGCGGTGGAAACCTGCGAACTCTGCGTCAATTCTACGGATACAAGCGCATAAACAGTGATAAAACGCTTAGTGTGATACTTGGAGTATGGGAAGTAAGGAAAAGTAAGCTTTTCCAGCCGGGACACAGGAAAAAGATGTCGGAGATTGAAAGTAAGGCTTTAGATGGGGTAATTGACTGATATTGACGGCGGAGATTTAAAAAAAGCAATTTTAGCCTTATGCACCGCCGTTTTATCAAAGAATTACTCAAATTACTTGAATTATTCTCCTAAAGATGATATAATAAGTATTAAATTAAGACATTAGTTCGAAAGGAGAGTGAGATCATGGGAACTTATTTAAATCCAGGCAACAGTAGCTTTATGAATAACTGTGATGAAAATTATGTGGATAAGACTATGCTTATTTCATTGATTAATGACACGATTAATAAATCTAAAAAGATGACCTGCGTCAGCAGACCACGTCGTTTCGGCAAGTCCTTTGCCGCACAGATGCTTTGTGCTTATTATGACTGTTCGTGTGATTCGCATGAGTTATTTGATAATTTGAAAATAGCTCAGGACATTTCTTATGAGACACACATAAATAAATATGATGTGATTTATATTGACATGACGGGCATCAAGCCTTATTGTAATGATTATAAGGCCATTCGCTCCTTTTTAGTTAGCAAATTGACGGCAGAATTGAAAGCAAAATATCCTGATGCTGTAGTAGATGATGATTTCCCCTCTACACTGATTAATGTGTATTCTATTTCAAATACCAAATTCATCTTTATTATTGATGAATGGGATGCGCCAATCAGAGAAGCACAGGATAATCCTGTTATTCAGGAGCAGTACTTGGAGTTTTTAAGGTCCATTTTCAAGAATTCTGGTGTTACTGATCGAGTGATTGCTGCTGCATACATGACTGGTATTCTTCCAATCAAAAAGCAGAAGGGGCAATCAGCTGTATCCGCATTCAATGAATTTACAGTTTTAAAACCTAGAAAATTTGCTGGGTATGTTGGCTTTACTGAAGAAGAAGTCCAGAAGCTTTGCGCTGAGCATGACATGGATTTTGAAACCATGAAACGGTGGTATGATGGATATTCTTTTAAGGGCGTAGGTTCTGTTTATAATCCGAATTCGGTAATGCAGGCAATTGAAAACGATGATTTTGCTTCCTATTGGACAGAGACATCTGCCGCTGAAGGATTAATGGATTACATTAGTAAAGACTACAATGGATTGACAAAAACTATTGCAGAATTGATCGCAGGGATTGAAGTTGAAATCGATCCGGAAGGTTTTGCGAATGATCTTACTACATTCAGAGGAAAAGATGATGTTCTGACACTTCTCGCTCATCTTGGCTATCTTGCGTATGATGCTGATACAAGTACAGTTTGTATTCCTAACGAAGAAATCCGCAGGGAATTTCAGAAAGCTGTTCGTAAGGTTAATCACACTGAAACACTGAATCGGCTGAAGGAAAGCGAACAGCTTTTTGCTGACACGCTTGCAGGAAACGAAGAGGCGGTTGCTGCTCAGATTGAGAAAATTCATAGAGAAGAAACTGCTTCATTACATTATAACAGCGAGAATAGCCTCCGCAGTGTAATCAAGCTTGCATACTACACATACAGAGATAACTATGTGCAGTGGGAAGAGATGCCTGCCGGAGATGGTTTTGCTGATGTTGCATTCCTTCCAAAGTATGATTCTGACTATCCGATTCTTGTGATTGAACTGAAATGGAAAAAAACTGCAGAAACAGCTATTCAGCAGATAAAAAACCGTCACTATCCCGATTCTTTCAAAGGCTACGGTCGGAACATTATCCTTGTTGGAATCACTTATGACAAGGATGATAAGCCAGGCGAGAGAACCCATATCTGTAAGATTGAAAAGGTTGAAATGAAATAATCAGTTACTAAGTTAATAGCTGTAATATTACAAAGGTCCTAAAAGGTCTAAAAAAGGTCCTAAAAGGTCTTAAAAGGTCCTAAAATGTTACCCGCTTTGCAGCGTCTATACTCCCTATGATTATCAGTGATGATAAGGCGAGGAAGTATATAGGTTGCTAGGCGGGTATAATTATACGCATAATTGAATATTTAATAAATAATGCACATCACTTATTTCAAAATGAAAAAGTGATGTGCTTGTTTGGGTTATGATCAAATCTATAATAATTAAAAGAACCTGAGAAGCTGGAGATGTTTTTTATTCTTCTTCCTTTGTGCAAGCAATTCTAAAATCTTATCTCTGTCTGTAATATGTGACGTAGCAGGTGATGTAGGCACTCTTTTTGGCTCTTTTGCAGATTGGTCAAGTGCTTCTGCAAAAGCCTCAGCTGTTTTTCTGTCATTGATATTGAAACTTGCGAAGATACTTGATGTTGCCATAATAGCACCTCCAAATATAGATTGGCTATTAGCCTTATATACATTATAGGCTAAATTTATCGAAAAAACAAGTGCTTTTTCGAATTTTTACCTTTTGATATTTGATTTTAATATCTTTAAAGAAAAGGGAAGATAAAAGGGAATGGAAAAGGGAAGATAAATAATTAAACAATATGTAGTCTGCCTAGCGGCCTTAATGCTACCAAAGAATATCAGTGATGATAAGGCAAGAAAGAATAGTGCTTGCTAGGTGAGCATCTTTTTACAAATATAGACGGCTATACATAAAGTTATAAGACTGCCCGTTATAGAGCAGAAGCACCCAAAGCGGATGCTCCGCTGCCTATGCGGGCAGTCTAAACCTACGAACTCTGCGTCAATTCTATGGATACAAGCGCATAAACAGTGATAAAACGCTAAGTGTGATACTGGGAGTATGGGAAGTAAGGAAAAGTAAGCTTTTCCAGCCGGGACAAAGGAAAAAGATGGCTGAGATTGAAAGTAAGGCTTTAGATGATATAGATATGTAATATATTATTAGAAGAATATTGGGATATTTCTGGCCTATAATTCTACAAAATAACTGTAAATAATTATTTCTCCGTAATAAAATTACGGCAACCTATTGACTATTTGAAAAAAACGTTATATAATATAGTTTGGAAAGGAGTGTTATTATGCTTAAACGATTTGAGGTTGAAGGATTTAGGAATTTTGAAAAAAAGATAATAATTGATTTTTCAGACGTTCATGATTACAAATTTAATACAGAATGCATAACAAATGATATTCTTAGTAAGATGATAGTTTACGGAAAAAACTCTGTGGGTAAATCCAACCTTGGACTTGCGATTTTTGATATAGTAGCACATCTTACTGATAGGAATGTTACTCCTGATCTATATGATTATTATTTGAATGCTAATAATCAGGATTCAGCTAAATTCCGATATGTTTTTCAATTCCAGAATGATGTAATAGATTATAAGTATTCTAAGGATCAGAAGAGAAGCCTTATCTATGAAGAGATATCTATCAACGATAAATTGCTTTTCAGTTACGATTATAGTACAATGAAGGGCGAATATGAAGGATTAAAGGCTTTGAATCCTTCTTTGATTCTTGATTTTGAAAACCTTGAATCAGTATTAAGATATATTATAAATAATACAAAACTTGAAGATTCTCACCCATTGAGAAAAATGATAAAGTATGTATCATCTATGCTCTGGTTCAGAAATCTTGACGAAAACAGATATATCGGATATAAGTCCAATACTAAGGATTTCTTTGATTTTATTTTTGAAAGAGATACGCTTAAAGAATTTCAGGCGTTTTTGAACGAATCAGGCATTGATGATGAACTCTCTGTTAAAGTTGATACAGATGGTGTAAAAAGGCTGTATCTTAATAGCAAAGTACCAATTCCATTCTGGAAAACTGCATCAAGTGGAACTAAAGCGTTATATACTTTCTTTTATTGGTATAAGACAGCTAAAGACGTTTCAATGATGTTTATTGATGAATTTGATGCCTATTATCATTATGAGCTGTCAGAAAGTATAGTAAAGCTTCTTGAAAAGATGACAGATACGCAGATTATTCTAACTTCTCATAATACAAATCTGCTTTCTAACCGAATTATGCGTCCAGACTGTTATTTTATTCTTACTAAAGATAAGTTGACATCACTAGTTAATGCAACTGATCGTGAATTAAGAGAAGGCCACAATCTAGAAAAGTTGTATATGAGTGGTGAATTCAATGGATGAGAAAGTACCGAAGATTCTCATGATTGTTGAAGGAGCTAAAACTGATGTTAAGCTTATGACACATTTGCTGAATGTTTACGGCATAAGTCAGAATCATGAGATTGTATCATATAATACTAATATCTATACTCTTTATAGAGAAATGTTTGCTGATGGTGATCCAGGAAGCATGGATATTTTGCAAATCCTTAAGGCTAGAGAAAATGATCCGAATAAAAAGAAGATATTTGATGAAATATACTCTGATATTCTTTTGATATTTGATCTTGATCCTCAAGATCCTGATTATTCGGCTACTAAGATATTAGAAATGCAGGAATACTTTACAGAATCATCTGATATGGGAAAAATGTATCTTAATTATCCAATGGTTGAAGCCTTCTATCACATGGAATCAATACCTGATGATAATTATCCCAGAAGATTTGCAACTCTTGAAGAATTGAAAGAGGGAAAGTACAAATCAAGGGTCAATAAAGAAAACAGAAATCATGATTATAACAAGTTTGCGGTTAATCGTGAAGAATGTAATATTGTAATAAAGCAAAATATTGAAAAAGGCTTTTTGCTTATTGACGATATTAAAGAGTCTATGTTACCTGATTTGCATAAAATACTTGTTAAGCAAATTGATAGCATGGAAACTTTGAAAAAAGTATTTGTACTCTGTTCCTGTGTTTACTATATTGTTGAGTATAACTATAAATTAATCGAATAATAATTAGTAGTTCATTGCAAGGAAATGCAAAAGGGAACGGAAATTTAAACAGCAAATAGTAACATGATGTCCATTTAGCAGCGCCTATACTCCATATGATTATCAGTGATGATAAGGCAAGGAAGAATAGGGCTTGCTACTTATGCGTAATATGGTGATATTCGATCTATCACAAGCAATAAAGTTCAAAGACCTGCGTGAACTCAAGATGATGGAAAAAGTAGGCTCATAATACTATTATAAATAGTATATCATACTTATAAACAAAAATAAAGTCAAAAAAGCGTGAAAAAGCCTTCTACAGGTGCGTAGAAAGCTCTTTTACGCTTATCTTATATTTTTTAAAAGAACATATGTTCCGTATAAAGTGTTTACCCTTCTTAAAAAGTTGGCACAAGTAGATGCTATAAAAGCGTATTTGACGAGTATGTTTCTGGGCGATTTTTGGAAGGCTGCTTTTTGTGAAAAAGCCTTTAAACTGCGAAATATAGAAATTTTAACAGCAGGTCATTTTGATAGCAGCGACGAGTATGATTTCTTTGCATTCACAGCAGAAGAGGAAGGATGCTACGTTTTCACAGTACAAATGCCTGCCTGTACAGTGACGCCGCGCTGACTGACTTCCTTACAGGCGACGACGACGGTGGCGATGATATGCAGTTCAAGATCGAGTATGAGCTTGAAGAAGGACAGACTGTTTATCTGAAACCGAGCGGCGGATTTAATTATACTGTGACAGTTACAAAGACATGATGGCAAAAATCAGAGCATAAAAAAATCACCCCTGATAACCGATGAGAAAATCAAAGGTAATCAGGGGGAGGTTTATGCTGTCTGACTTTAATGATTAAAACTGTAACAGTTCAGCTCGCAAAATTATCCCTGTTATTTTAAATACTATCACGGATTTGTTTTTCACATTCCAGCAGTATCTGTTCTTCGTCTGCACCGTCAATATCCAATCCGACTGCTTTGAACATAATACATTCTTTTATACCGTAGAAGTTTTCTGCCAGCGCACGAATGTAACCGAATCCGTATTCTTCAGGAAAGAACATACCTCCGGCGGTGGTTACATAATACAGCTTCTTTGCTTTGCACAGTCCAACAGGATATCCTTCCTCGGTATACTTGAAAGTGATGCCGATTGCATTTATCTGTTCAAAATACTGCTTCAGCATTGCAGGAAAAGACAGATCCCATAACGGTGCTGCAATCACGATTGTATCTGACGCTGCGAATTGCCGTGCATGATCAAACATCGGATGGTTGTAATCACCCTCTGACAGCAATAAGTCACGTGTCTGTAAATATGAATAATCCATAGGCTGAAAATCGATATCTGAAAGAATAAGTTCAGTGAAAGGTTCATTTAATTGCCTGAGCAGTACATTAGCCAGCCTTAGTGTTCTGGATTGATCGGCGCGGACGCAGGCGTTTACGAATAAAACCATTTGTTTTAGCCCTCCTGCATTAGGATAGTTGTGTTTGTTTTAGTTCCTGAATTCTTTAATAGCTGTCTCCACTGAGCTTATGAGCATAGGCCTGCGCATCTCGCCGACCATGATGTCAAACTCGTTTCCTGTTGGCTCACCATACAAAAGCTTGTCAGCATCAACGGTTTTAAGCCATTTAAGGGCATCATGTAAACCTTTGAGGTCATATACGTCGAATCCTTTTGACTCAATAAATGTCAGGTTAATATCTCGCTGTGTGTTCATAATACAGCTCCCCCTATGCTAAAAAAGTATATATCCATTATAGCACATCAAGGCTTAAATATTCAATTGGAATAATACATGAAATTATCTCGGTAATTTTAGCTCCTGTTGGAATTAACTGTTTATCGGGCTGTTTCCGTAATACTTGATAACCATTGCAACCTTTCCAAGATGCTCAGAATAACATCTTGTTCTCTTGTTGCTTATCCGATAAATAGAAAGATGAGAGTTCTTGAAAACGGATATCTCACCATTAACAAAATCTGCATCAAGGTCGATTACAACAATATCTCCGGTATCTATGCCACAGTCTGGGAGATTCGGACGTTTCTCAGCGAAAAATATAGCAGGATTCTTTATGCCTTCGGGCAGTAATTCTCTGGGTATATTAATGCTGGTCATATATGCACCTCCGTATTATGCGGATTCAAAGATATGGCTGACAAGATCTCCGGATATATCCTTTATTTTATCCATATCAAGCTCCATGTATCTTTGACTGGTACCTACGGTCTTGTACAGAACGATCTTACGGTTTACAGCATCGATCTTTCTGACGCGTTCTGTCATGGTGACATATGAGCCGCCCTGCTTCATTCTGTCATTTAAGAAATATGTAAATGTCAGTATCGTACCATAAAAGGACAGGCTGTCAAAGGTCGGGTATGTGATGCACGAAAAGGACTTCAGAAAATACTGATGAGAAGAAATATGCGATGAAAACGACAACAGAATTTCAGCTTGTAGCTACAGATAAGCTTATCCCATATGTAAATAACGCACGTACACATTCTCCTGAGCAGATCAAGAAGCTTCGCTCTTCATTGCGAGAATTCGGCTTTGTGAATCCTGTTAGTGTTTGAATGTTTTGGAGTGAACACATTATCTTCTAAAAAAGTTGCCGCACGGAAATACTATATGAGCATATCTGCCGAGCATTTTTTGGGGTAGGCATTGTTTTTTCATCTATTATCACACTTGAATTATTATCCACCTATGTGTTATAATAAATATACTAATAACTATGAAAGTTAACTGCAATATCAGTAAATTAGGGGAGAAAAAGATGTTTAAACTCAAGTATATTGTTGCCTCTGCGATAGCTGCTTTTACTGTAGCATTTAATTGTTCTTCAATTGCAGCATCTGCTACATCTGTTGGAGATGTAATCTCATATGCATATCAGGTCGGAATGCCTGAAGATATGATCCAGCAGTATATTGCCATGGGCAGCGGACGTGAATGGTCGTCTGACCAATGTGATCAGGCAATTGCAGCATTGAGTGCATGGGCAGCAGAAAGAGACAGTGCTATAAGTGACGGCGGTCAGTCACAGCAGCCTGCGGTTGAACCAATTGAGCCTGAAGAATTTGAGGAAATGTCATTGGAAGAAAAGCAGGAGTATATCACTGCTGTTCCAAGTGAACAGAAGCAGGAATACCTTGATGTTATGACTAATGATGAAAAGAATCAGCTTCTGAAAAAACTGGATACATCGGAGCAGGTCGAAGTTATTGCAGGAATGCTCGGCTTTGGTGATCCATTTGGTATCAATTTTTCTATAGAAGATATTTCCGACGGCTCTGTTATGATAAGTGCAAGAGATGAAGATAATAAGCTTGTAGGTGTTACAGTCCTCGGTGATTCCGTGGAGAAAACAGGCAGAACTTATCCTGTGCCGATATTTGCTGCATCTGGAGCAATACTGCTTTCTGCTGTTGGAATAGGTGTGCTGATTAAAAAAGGCAGGTGCGAATGATGAAGAAAAGATCAATTTTACCGCAGTTGCTCATGCCATTTTTTATAACCGGCTTATGTGGAGGCATACTGTTTCTTTTATCCATAAAGCCTTACGAGAAGGCTGAAACATACCTTAGAGTAGCTTTCATGGACAATAACAACGTTGTTCCTCAGAGCGATGGCATTGCAGGATTAAACATAGTTCAAACTGATATTGATACAGAGTACAGCGGAAAGACTTATGATAAAGGCGATGTTGTCTATCCTGAGTACGGTACCCAGTATGCAGTCATTGAATGTGAAGCTATTGATATATTCGCACCTGTTTACTGGGGAAACGGAACAGAGCTTCTTGAGCTTGGCGGCTGCAATACTCCGTCATCAGTTGTTGCAGGCGGAGAAGGAAATACAGTTATCAGCGCTCATGTAAATACATTTTTTGCCGACCTCAATAAAGTCAAGGTCGGCGACGAAGTAAAGCTCTATACCGATTATGGACGTTTTACTTATACTGTATCCGAACTGATAGAGTTTGAATCGACTGATAAGAAGTACCTCAAAAAAGGTGATAAGGATATCCTTACGCTTTACACATGTGTAGATAATCTGCTTGCTGCATCTGATAAGCGTATCGGCTGTAGATGTAAGCTAACAAAGCGTGAGTTCTATAAGGAACCGAAGGAGGAAGTCAAGAATGAAGAGTAAGATCACTTCGGTTCTCAGGATACTTGTGTGCATATTAATGGTTTTTGCCATTATCGGAACTGTTGGAGTCATAATGGCAGATAAGTTGTATACTCCTGAGTACCTTATCTCTCAGGCAGACAAGACCAATACCTATGAAAATGCGTATAACTCATTGATGAAGCGCTTTTCGGACAACTACAGCGTATCCAATATTCCAAAAGAAGTCTATGTGAAATCGTTTTCGTTCGAATGGATGAAAGCTTCAATAGATGAGAAGATTAGAAGTAATTTTGAAGACCGGGCAGCGGAAATTGATTGTACGGAAGCTGAAAAGTGTATTACAGAGTATTTTGAAGAATATGCTCACGAAAAACACGTTATAAAAGATGAAACATACGAAGCCAAGCTTGCCGAAGCGGTGAGCAACGCTCAGAAAACAGCTCTGAATGAAGTCGACGTGTATTCACTTGATGTTATGAATAGAGCAGGCATCATTAGAAAGTTGTCAGCGGCTGTTAGTCTGGCAAGAAAGAATAAATATGCATGCTTCGGCGCTTTGCTAGTTCTTCTAATTATTATTATAATGCTGAAAAAGCCTGTTTACTGGGCAGGCACAGCACTTTTTGCTTCGGGAATAATATTGGCTGTTCCTACAACGATCGTTATAGCCAAACATATGATTGAGAAATTCTCGCTGAAGAGTTTCACGACATATACTCTAGTTACAGGAACATTGAATTCTATAGCTGGCATACTTCAAAAAACAGGCTTTATAATATTAGCTACAGGGATTATCTTTATTCTCATTTATTGTATTTTCAGTCGAAAAGAAAAAGCAGAAGAGAGGAAATAATAAAAGCGTGTATTAGAATTACTTATATCTTTTTGTGACTGTAGAAATGTAAATTATGTATTATAACTTTTCAGAAATATTTTTTATTATAATAGGGGGACATATGCACATAGATATTGATTATAGAAAAACAGAATATGAAAAATGTATTCTGTGCGGTAAGGTCACGTACGTAAAGGTGACGCTTAGTATTGAAGAACGAAAATATTACATAGAAGGTATTGGACAGCTTTGTAAGAAATGCTATATGATTATAGATAGGAAGAATGTAGTAAATCAATAAAAGCATAGTATATTTAATACCGAAAAGAAGGCCTCATATAAGCATTATACAATGTAAGAGTTACTGCTTAGTAGCGAATATTTGTAATACTTCATAAGAAAAATGTACTTCTTATAGTGTTGGTAAGATTAATGTTAAAAGATTTTTAAAGGAAGCAAAACCAGATTATAATTTAAGAATTAAACGTAAAGTAATTACCATTTTTATGTATTTTTGAGGGTGAATTGAGGGGACTACAAAGACTCTAACGCCTTTAAAAGTTACAATGAGTTAGAATAAATTACAAAACAAGTTTGGCTATATATAACCAAATTCGATAAGACACGGTAAGTTAAAATAAGCAACTAAATCGGCTGGGTAAGTTTCCAAATTACGATCGATTTCGTAAGACGTAAATGAACCCGGTGGGCTGTTTGTATTTTATCCCTCAGACAGCAGATAGGGATAAATGAAAAATATCAAATTTGAACTTTATCCCTCAATAAAATCCCCATTTTAGCGAAATAGGTCTAAAATGGGGATTTTCATTCTCCGCCGATGCGTTTATCCCTACTGACAAACTTGGAAAGACGGCCCTACGCATCATTGAAAAAAATCTCAGCACAGGAGCGGCTGAGAAAACACTTTTAATTTGATTATAGTGGCACAAATATTTATTTGCAATGAAAAAAGCCTTAAAATAAGATATGTAGGTGCATTTATAATTGCCTTTTTGTATTTTATGCATAGTTATATACTACTGGTTAAAGCTGGCTTTGGCAATTAAATCAATTTCTTTTTTTTGTCAGATTTGCTATAATTAAACTGGCGGTTTTTATTAAAAAATCAGAAAGAAGGTATTACATGATAGGCAAAAGGTTAACAGCTATATTTTCAGCACTGTCAATAAGCTGTATGACTGCTTCGCTTTCTATTTTTGCAATTTCAAACAGTGCAAAAATGAACGGAAGCGAGATGGAAAATTCGTATATCCGTCTGTCTGTTGAACAGGACAAGAACCAGAGTGAGTATCTTAGGTATAAGATCAAGTCTGCTGAAGGTCAGCTCAACAACTCAGAGGATAACGATAAGAATCTTTCGTATAAATACTTTTTCTCGGGCATTACTTCTCTGCGTATAAATGGCAATGACTATATATACGGACACGGAGAAGATGTTTCCGAGCCTAAGTTTAATACGGAAGAGAAAAGCCATACCTCTGCGCAGCGTTTTGGTAATGTTGTTATTGAGCAGAAACTAACATTCTCAGAGGGATTTACAAAGGGCTTTGACGATATGGTGAAGATAAGCTATAAGGTGCTTGAGACAGGCGAAGGCGCGTCAGTCGGCACTTATATCGTTATCGATCCAATGATAGGCGATGATGACAAAACAAAATTCACCGTTAAAAATGCTGAGATAGCCAACGAAGCATTCTTTACGGGAAATATTCCTGCTGAATGGAAAGCTGAAATGAGTAATAACAGCGCTGTTGCTGCTTATGGTAAGACAGACGGTGTTTTAAATGCTCCTGACGCGATCTATTTCGGAAACTGGAATAAGATGTATACTGATTTGTGGAACAGCACTACAGATATAAACTCTCCCATAGATGATGGAGCTGTTGCAGTCAAGTGGGAGCCTGAACAGGTACAGAAGGGTCAGGAATTTACTACGTATTACGGCATAAAGAATTATGCTGCGGCAGACGGCGGAAATAAAGCCAAGGTCGTAAATACAGGAGTAAAATTCCCCGTAACTTCTGTAATATTTATGGCAGCAGCACTGGCTGCAGGAACTGCAAGTGTTATAATTCGCAGAAAGGAGAGAGATGATGAAGAATAAGAATATATTCAAAAGAATAACTGCTTCTGTTCTTACTGCGGCTATAGCTTTTCAGTTCGGAACTTCAGTCTATCCTGAAAGAGTACAGGCGGCTGATATTGATGCAGATTATGTAATATATTCCGCAGATGATACAGTGATCAATACCGCATCAGCTGTAATAAACGGAAATGTCTACACAGGCGATAAGTTCGATTATCGCGGACCCTCAGTATGCTATCTGAATGAAATGCTCAATGCTCATGACCGCTCTGGCAATATAAGAGCTCTCAGTACTGCTGATGCAAGGTCTGCAATGCCTGATTATTCATATAAACTCAGCAGCGGAGTAACATATGATATTATTTATGACGGTGATCAGACATTAAGCAATGGCAGACATGATCTTTCCTCCTCTATTTATACAAAGGGAGATATGAAAATCTGCAACACCGTTTTTTCAGGTGTAGGCTATATAAAAGCTGATGGAAATATAATGTATGATGCTGTTCAGAACGAAGATGACAGCGAGGTTTTCCTTTGTACTGAAAACGGCGATATTGTCATTCAGGGTACTGATCTTACTTTAAACGGCATCATATACGCTCCTAATGGCAAGGTTGAGATCAATGCAAAGCACCTCAGGCTGAACGGTGCTATAATTGCAAAAAATACCGAGCTGAACGGGACTGATATTGAGATAGGTAAGATGACAGACCCTTATTCAGTCCTTCTTGAAAAGGGACCCGAAATGCATATAAAGGGCTCGGAAGGTTCACACCGCGAAAACCGTCTTATTACTCTTGATATATCAGAAAGCAAGGGTATCGACGAACTGAACGAGAGCACTATCAACTGGAGCTTTGAGGCTGTTGACCCTTCATTGCAGAATGCTATCAGGATCGATGATGAAGCTTCGACTTCAACTGTAAAGAAACTTGTTATTACTAAAGCAGGCAAATACAGAGTAACTCTGACAGCTAAAAATAAAGACGGAGAAGATGTTCTGTATCACAGCACACTGAATGTTACAGAAGATATTGCTCCTGTGGCTGGATTCTGGGTAGATAAAGATACCGCAGAGCGTGATGCTGACGGTAAGGCTGTATTCGAGCTTGAAGATACATCGTTCTCTGTCGACGGTGATAATATCGGCAGCAGAATTTGGTCTGTATACTTTGACAGTGATAATGACGGTGACTTTACCGATGAAAAAGAAGAGGTTTTCAGCCTCGGAAATGAAACAAAGGTAAAGTATTCTGCTCCATCTGTAGGTAAATACCAGTTCCGTCTTCAGGCGGCAGAGTATTTCGAGGATACTATTCCAAAGCTTATTTCAGCTGATGCATATCTCGGTGCTGACAGCTTTAACAACGAGAATACCAAAAGCAAAACCGAGGTTGTAAATGTTGCTCCTGTAACAAATTCAGGTATCAGCAAGGCAAAGAATGTTGATATAGTAGTTACTGTCGGCAATGCAGATACAGACGAGATAAATACTATTAATAAGAACGCGGAAAATATAAAGAAAGAGCTGGAAAGCAAAGGCTTTTCCGTAAATCTCTCTACAGTTTCCACGACTACCCTTACAGCAAGAGATAAATTTGCGTGGGATGAATACGACCATTATAATTATCAGGATGCTCATCTTCCAACCCTTGACAAGCATATCCTTTACGAAAAGGATTCAATAAAAATGGTCGGCTACAGCTGGGCTCCTCTCAGAGACTGGCTATTTGTAGATGACGGTATCCAGGCAAAGCGTGTGCTCTCGTTTGATATGGTCAGAGACAAGACCGACTGGCACAGTATGGAGGGCGGCGGTTTCCTTTTCAATACTTCCATCAAAGAAGTTGAAGTGAAGAATGATGAGGAAAACGCAGAAACAACTACAGAAGAAAACAATAAGCCCAAGAAAGTCAGAAAGCTCAGCGGCTACTGTGTTCTGCTTACAGGCGGTGCTTTTAAGCTTATTCAGTTCAATGATATTGACGCTGATGAATTCCGTGACGGCGGCATAAGCTCTTCTGCACAATCAGCAGGAAAGGTTCTTGCAACATCACCTGTAAGCAATTCATATGATGAATTCAATGTAAGGATCATCACAAGTGAAAGAACTGTTTCTGTTTATGCAAACAATGAGCCTAAGATCGAGAACTTTGTGCTCCCTGATAAAAATACAGGTACAGGCTTTGGACCCATAATCTGTCACGGCCCTCACGGCTGCTCTCAGCAGTCATATTTCACATTCAGCAATATTAAGATGTCTACTATCAACGGCAGTGAGCTCAGCGATATACTTGACAAGCATGAATGGAGAGATTCCGCAGAGCATTATGTGATAAATCTCAGCAAGAGCAGCAATTACGATCTGAGCGATGATCTTTTTGTAGGCTCTGCTATAAAATCACTGACAGAAAAGGACATAGAGCTTATCGGACTGGGTACAGCTGATTCAAAGGATCAGTATACCAATCTTTTCAGATCTTCTAATGGCGCTTATTTCGATTGGTATGATCTTCTGAAAACACCTGACCTTATACAGAAGTATATTGAAGACGAGCTCAGCGGTATTGACTATTCCATAAAGGAAGATACCATAACAACATCTGACGAAATAGACTATAACGGTCATTTTGTTGATAAAGAAAACGATCCTGTCGGAGAGCAGTACTGGGATTACACCCTTGATGCTTCCGTATACGAAAACAGCAAGGGCGAAAGCGGTGCGTTTACAAAGAACGCTCCTATAACTGTTTTTGACGCTACAGGCAAGTACAGCATTTCCTCAAAGCTGAAGGACGATCCTTCAAACGGCAATGAACACCTCAAGGACTACGGCAAGTGGTCAAATGCAAGAAACTGGACAGATTGTCTTTACGTTCACAGCAGACCTGTCGCTGAGATAACCTCTGATATATCCGCTTCGGATCAGGCAGATAAAATGATATGCACGCTTTCTTTCAATGCGTATGATCCTGATGCAAAGAGCAAGGATAATAAGGGCATAAAGGAAGAAAAGTATCAGTGGAAGTGCATTCAGGATCAGAACTGGATAGACGGAACTGTACCAAGAGTAATAGATACCGATAAGGTTTATCTCCAGAAATACGAAGTATGCGATGAGATGGGACAGTGGAGCGCTCCATGCGTTGAGCTGATCTATGCGGAGAAGACAGAAAATCCAGATCAGTTCAAGGACGATCTTCCGCCGACAGTTGAGATCACAGTATCTGATATGAATCCGTACAGAGGCGATTCGATACTTGTGTCTGTTTCAGCAAAGGACGATAATGAAGTAGCATATGTTTCATTAAAGGCTAACGGCAAGGTAATTTCAAATTATCAGGGAAGTGTTATCTATTCCTGCAGTTCCTCAGGAGAGGTGCTTTTCACCGCGGAGTGCAAGGATATCGGAGGAAATCTTTCCAACGCTGAAAAGAAGATAACCGTTCAGGGACCGCGAGATTCTGTTCCTCCTACGATCACTATAAACGCAGGCAAGGACATAGTATATGACGGTACAACACTGTCTATCAGCGGTTCTATAAAAGATGAGACGAAATTCGGAGAATATAAGGTAAGCTATGCCAAGAAAGACAGCGATGATTTCAAGGTAGCTTTCAGCTCCGATAAAGAAGTTGAAAACGATACGATTGCTTCCTTTGATGTCAATGTTGAGGACAAAGAAGAATACATCGTTGTTATTGAAGCCGTCGATGCAGAAGGCAACAAGAGATTTGCAAATTATAATCTTACACTTAAAAAAGAAGAAAAAGTCAAGGCAAGCGGCAATCAGACAACAGAGAAAAAGGTTACTCCAAAGAGAGAAAATATCCCTTCTGAGATAAAGCTGGAGGCTTCAGCTTATCTTGCAGAGATAGGTGATACTGTAATAGTTACAGTAGATGCCAAGGATCAGGACGGACTTGTTTCACTTATTACCTATAAAGACAATAAGAAGGTCGGAGAGCAGGCAGGCGAGCTGCGCTTCTCGGAGATCGAAGCAAAAACTGTTACGATCAAGGCTGTTGCAACAGATGCGCTCGGTGCAAGAACTGAGAAGTCTATAGAGATAGTATTCCAGGATACTTCTGACAAAACACCGCCAAAAGCTGAGATAACAGTTCCTGAGAACGATAAGAGCATTAGTGGTAAAGTAACTGTAATAGGTTCAGCATACGATGAAACTGCTCTGAGAAAGTATCAGCTCGATTATAAAAAGAGCAGTACAGAGAACTATCTTTCAATAGCTTCGTCCCTTTACAGCAAACAGGACGAGGTACTTGGTGAGTGGGATACATATCCTCTTGACAACGGCGTTTATGAGTTAAGACTTACTGCTATAGACAACGGCGGAAATACAGCTACATATACAAGAGAATATCAGGTTGAAAACGGTGCTGTAAAGCCTGTTGAGGTTGATGACGGCAGTGATATTGGTGACGATAGCGGCAATGATAAGGATGCACAGAGTATCTTCTTCAGCAAGCCACAGACATCAGTTACTGTGGATAAAGTGCTTAAAGTTGAGGCTCAGGCTGATCCTAAGCTTGTAAACGGGCAGTATGAAGTATATGTTCAGAAGACCGGTGACGACAGCAAGCAGATAAAGATAGGTTCAGGCACGATCGGCAGTGACGGAAAAATATCCGCATCTGTTGATACTTCTATGTATGATGATGGTAAATATGAAGTAGCTATCGCAGTTAAGGGCAACAACATTGATGTTTGTGAAAAAACAAAGGCTACAATAAAGCATACATACAAAGAAGCTGACGATGAGGAATACACTTGCAGCATTATTTCTCCGACAGATGTTGAACAGATATCGGGAATCTATGAAGTTAAGGCAAAGATCACACCTGATGTTTTCAAGAACTTCAAATTTGAATATGCTGCTGCAGGTTCAAACAATTTCGTAAGATTTGATGAGGGCAAAATATCGAATGAGAGCGAGATAACAGCATCACTCGATACAACTCTTCTTGAAAACGGATACTATGATATTAGATTAACCGCATATAACGATGAGATAAAGGCATCTGATACAGTTACTGCCGACATCATAGGAAACCTCAAGATAGGAAACTTCACTATCAGCTTCAATGATATTGAAGAAGTATTCAGCAGTATTCCTGTATCTGTTATCAGAACATATGACAGCCGAACAAAGGATGTGCTCGGTGATTTCGGCTACGGCTGGAACATGACATTCAACAGCGCTAAGATCAGTGTCAGCTGTACTCCCGGAATAAACTGGAATACTGTAACTTCAAAGGATACATATCTTGTAAGATATGATATAAAGGAGACACGTTCTCACAGAATAAAGATCGACCTCGGAAACGGTAATACAGACGAATTTGCTCTGACACTTTCTCCATCAGGTCAGATGTTCATACCTGTACAATATGGTATCTCAGCAAGCTATACAGCTCTCAACGGTTCAAAAGCAAAGCTGGAAGCATATGACCAGAGCGGCAGTGATCTTATTTTCAATGCCGATACACTCATAACAGAAGATGCAGAGTTATATGATCCAAAGCAGTTCCTTTATACAAAGGCTGATGGAACAAAGTATCTCTTCGATGTTAATAAGGGTCTTATACAGGTAACTACAGCAACAGGCGAAACACTGAAGTTTGATGAGAACGGTATCAAGGCTTCTGATGGAAAGGCAATTACATATACAAAGGACGACGACGGAAAGATCATAGAGGTATCCACTTACAACGGTAAAAAGGTAAGTTATGAGTATAATTCCTACGGTGATCTTGTATCTGCGTCAGACCTGAGCGGCAATGTAACAAAATTCGTATACAGAGATCACTATATTACTGAAATATATGATCCGAGAAATGTTCTGCTATCAAGGAACGAGTACGATTCTGACGGAAGACTTATAAGTTCGACCGATTCAAACGGTAAAATTACCAAGTATGAGCATGATATTGACGGCCGTGAAGAGATTATCACTGACAGAAACGGCGGTGTGACAAAGTATGTTTACGACGAACACGGCAATGTCATTTCTGCTACAGATCCTATGGGCAATACCATCAAAAAGTCATATGACAAGAATGGAAAGCTCATATCAAAGACAACAGCTTCAGGCAATGTAACTACATACAAGTATAACGAGAACGGTGATCTTGCTTCGATGACCGATTCCGAAGGCAATACTATTTCCAATACATATAATCAGAAGGGCTTGATATCTTCTATCAATGCAATGGGAATAGATATTATCACACTTAATTATGACGAGCTTGGTACAACGACTTCAACAGTAGATGCTTTAGGCAACTCCATTAACTATGAGTATGGTGCTAAGGGCAGACTTACATCAGTTTCCGACAGTATAGGTCAGTATATGAATATGACCTATGATAATGACGGAAATGTTCTTTCAACTGTTGACGGCGCAGGAAGTACAACTGACTTCACATACGACGAAAAAGGCAACTGTATTTCTAAGATAATCAAGTATCACCTCAACGGCGAAGAGAAGACCTTTACCGAGAATTATACATACGATGACGCAGGAAATGTTATTCAGAAATCTGATAATGCAGGTGGTCTGACTACAAACGAGTATAATGCTATCGGCAAGGTATCAAAGACTGTTGATGAAAAGGGCAGACAGACTCGATACGATTACAGCAATATGGGAGACCTTACCAAGATAACCTATGCTGACGGAACTACCGAAACCTTCACTTATGATAATGAAGGAAATAACCTTACAGCTACCGACAGACTTGGAAGAACTCTCACAATGGAATACGATAAGGTCGGCAATCTTGTTTCTAAGACATATCCAAGTGGAATTTCCGAGAAATATGAATACGATGCAGATTATAATCTTATCAGCAAAACTGCGGTAAATGGTGCTGTAACAAAGTACGAATACGATACTATCGGCAGAAATACCGCGATAACAGATGCTCTTGGCAAGAGAACAGAATTCACATATAACAGTAATTCACTTCTCGCATCAATGAAAGATCCTAAGGGCAATATCATCAGCTATTCATATGATCTGAACGGTAACAGAACAGGCATTACTTATCCTGATGGAACATCTGCGTCTACTGCTTATGATTCACGAGGAAGAGTAGTTAGTCAGACAGATCAGAATGGCTATACAACATCGTATACATATGACGGCGCTGACAGACTTACAGGTGTTACAGATGTATATGGCAACACAACCAAGTATGCATATAACGAGGTCGGAAATCTTATTTCGATCACCGATGCTAATAATAATGTAACAAGCTATGAATACGATGAACATAGTCATGTTGTTAAGACAGTAAATGCTCTTGGACAAACATCTGAATTTACATATGATGTATGCGGAAATGTTCTGACATCTACAGACTTTGGCGGCAAACTGACATCGTATACATATGATAATTACGATAGAGTAACACGTAAGCATACTGATGATGGAAATACCGGTTATTCATATACCAGAGACGGAAAACTTGCATCGGGAAGCAATAAGTGGGGAACCTGCTCATTTGCATATGATGCTATGGATAATATTTCCAAGATAACATATCCTGACGGAAGCTATGTAGAGTATGCATACGATGAGTATGGCAGGATGACAGGGCTCAATACTCCTTATGGCTCAACTGAATACGGATATGATATACTTGACAGACTTGTTTCCGTAAAGGATAATACAGGCTCGACCGTAAGATATATCTATGATGATAACGGAAACCGCTCTGAAACAAATTATTCAAACGGTCAGAAGATAAAGTATTACTACGATTCAAATAATCGTCTTGTTTCTGAGTATATCTACGCTGCTGATGAAAATGTTATTGCTAAGTATGAATATACTATCGGCAAGGCAGGAGAAAAGACTTCTGTAGTTGAAACAGACCGTACTGTCAACTATACATATGACCAGCTTTACAGACTTACTTCTGAGGTCATACTCGATAACGAAGGCAAGATAGTAAGCAATTCATCGTATACATATGATAATGTCAGCAATCGTATGACCAAGACGGTCGATGGCGAAGAAACAACATACTCATACAATGCACTGAATCAGCTTATCAAGGAAAATTCAACTGAATACGAGTATGATGGAGCAGGCAACCTTGTATCTGTAACATCTCCTGATAAGTCATCTCTGTTCACATATAATGCTGATAATAAAATGATCCGTGCTACCGTTCAGGAAGGCAACGATGTAAATGTTGAGGAGTATGAGTACGACTTTGCAGGCAACCGTATCACAAAGAAGACAGAGAATGACTACGTTCATTATCTTAATGATCTTAACAGTGAGCTTGCACAGGTCATTGCAGAGGTAAATAAAGACGGCGCAGTACTTTGTAACTATACAAGAGGTCTTGAGCTTATTTCTCAGCGCAGAGATGACAATACATCATTCTATCTCACTGACGGACATGGCTCTGTAAGACAGCTTGCAGATGAAAACGGTACAGTAACCGACAAATATGATTATGACGCATGGGGCAACCTGATTTCATCTGAGGGTGAAACAGTCAACAGCTATCTGTACTGTGCAGAGACTCTTGACAGCACAACAGGCCTGTATTATCTCCGCGCAAGGTATATGGATCCTACAACAGGTACATTTACCTCAATGGATACATATCAGGGAGATCTCTTTGATCCTGCGACCCTGCATAAATACCTTTATGCAAACGCTAACCCTGTAACTTACAATGATCCTACAGGTAACTTCTTCTCACTCGCAGAATTCTCAATATCAAATGCTATTGATAGGATACTCGAAAGTGATACTTATGCAAAATACGTAAAGATCTATCAGAAGATAAAGAAGTTCCTGGATGCAATTGACACTCTTTGTACTCTGTATGATATGGGAAGACAGATTCTTATGGCATTTTCAGATCCGAATGCTTCATTTGAAGATATGCTTCTGGCAGCTGCAAGAGGAATAGTTACAAGCGTCTTTATCAACCATATGTGTAAGCTGAAAGGAATTGGACCTATTCTGAGCAGACTTCTTATAGGAGCAGGTTTGTTTAATCAATTCCAGAGTATATTGGATGCTGCTAAGGCGGGACAATACGATCTTGCAGTAACAAGAACTATCCAATTCCTTATACAGTTAGCTTCACTCCATCAAAACTGCTTTACAGGAGATACTCTTGTAGCAACGGAAGATGGACAGAAACGTATTGACGAGATAGAAGTTGGCGACAAGGTATGGGCATATGATATCTTCAACGGTAAGACAGAGTTAAAGGAAGTGACGAAGGTTTATGTCCACGATGATGAGACCGAGATACTTCATCTCCATACAACAGTAGGTGATGTGGATACAACAACAAACCACCCGTTCTATGTTATTGGCAGAGGCTGGGTAGCAGCAGGCGACATTAATATGGGCGATGAAGTATACCTCATTGACGGTTTATCAGCATATGTAACAGGCGCAGAGCTGGAACAGCTTGTAGAGCCTATAACGGTATATAACCTTGAGGTCGATGACTTCAACACCTACTTCGTTGGCGATGAAGCTGTTTTGGTGCATAATTATACTTATGAAAATGGTGTTTATGAAAATGCTGATTATCATACACAAAATGATACAGGTATAAAAAACAGAGCACCAACTGATGGTCAAGCTGCTTTAGATGCTTCACTTCCATTAGGACCAAATACAGATAGAAGAATTGGTATTAGTGATGGAGAGTTTGTTGTGCTTGATAATACGATAGATAATATTTTTCATGGACATGTTAGAAGTTGGTCTGAATTAACGCAGTTAATGCAAGCTGTCCTTCGTAAGGCTGGGTTAGTTAACAAAAAAGGAAAAATATTATGAAAAAAGAAATTATTCTTTCAAACGGATTGAGTATTATTATAAAGATGCCAGATGATTATTCTTTTGAGAGAAGGTATTCAGACGAGTATTTTTCATCACTTGTATTTATTAATAATAATTGCGAAATATTTATTATTAATGATACGCTCAGTTTTTTGACGAAAACATTATATAATGCTCTTATAAAAATGGATGAGCGTAATGTGTCAGATCAATCAGTTAATAATGGAAAAAGCATAGGTTATTATTACAATATTTATTTACATTCTATTGATGAAGAGATTGATTTTAAGGAAATGAATATTAAAGAGAGTGAGATACTGGAAGAAACAAAATATATACTCTATGAATCACAGGAAAAAACAGCATGGATATATAAATACAAATCGAAATACTACTTAACAATAACTCCCAATTTCCAATATCATTTTGATGAGAACTGTAATGTAAATAAAAATGCTTGTTTTAAAGATTTTTTATTTAACTACAAAGCTATTTCATGTATTGAACTTTCTAAAAATGATATTACTCGTCTAATTGATTATATATCTGAATATATATAATTATGATGTGCTTTTCTATAAAGAGCTATATAATTTATTTTTTTAAGACTTGATTTGAAAAAGCCGAGGTCTCAGACCTCGGCTTTTTTCTTACACCGTAGATATCATTTTTCATGAATTGCGTAATAGGGCTTATGATAAGACTGTAAGCTACTAAGTAGTGATATGATAAAGCATAAAATTGAAATATTTAAAGAAGCGCTTATGACACAAAGTAATCGTTTAGTAAAGAAAGCACTTATGAAAGTAGTGCCAACGTATCATACACCAAATGAAGTAAATGATAGAGCAATTTATTCAGAAGAGATGAGAATAGCGGTTGGAGTGTAAATATTAATGATATCTAAAAATAACATACAATTTCTTTATGCCAATTCTTATTATTTTCAAGAATTGGCATTTTATTATACTTCGAATATTATTTATAAGATTAATGTTAAAAGATTTTGAAAGGAAACAAAAACAGATTATAATTTAAGATTTAAACGTAAAGGAATTACCATTTTTATGTTTTTTTAAGGGTGGATTGAGGGCACTACAAAGACTCTAACGCCTTTAAAAGTTACAATGAGTTAGAATAAATTACAAAACAAGTTTGGCTATATATAGCCAAATACGATAAAATACGATAAGTTAAAATAAGAGACTAAATCGACTGGCAGTGTGGGGGTCAGGGGTTCGAATCCCCTATGCTCCACCAAAAATAGAATAATGATTAACAGGCGTTCACGGCATTTGCGTGACCGCCTGTTTTTTTGTAATGATTTGCGCAGCTTTTACATGATACCGCAATAAAAATTTTAAATGATTGTAAATTTTAGATGACTTTGTTTAAATGGGTTGAAAATTAAAAGAAAAAATGATA
>JAEEGL016418029.1_pt1 | contig 23272 bp, 16 predicted proteins | sample 9134231 | NCBI WGS metagenome assembly JAEEGL01 (sample SAMN16246548, study PRJNA631951) | gut metagenome | biome: gut microbiome; feature: rumen; material: fiber-attached | host: Bos | place: Iran: Karaj | collected 2018-10
GTGTCGGGATGACCTTCGGCAGCTGCCAGATGCGGTCCGCCTCGTCCTGCTCGTTCTCATAGACCTGGTGGACATGCGCCGTCACGAACCGGATGTTCTCCATGAGCTCCGCCGGATTCCTGAACACATGCGTATTGATCCGCTGGATGACCGCCCGCGTCTCCGAGAACACCGTCCGGTAGATTGCAAGATACGTATCATTGACGTTGCCAGAACAAAACGCATCAATGGAGAAGATTCTTCCGTCAATGTCAAAATTTTTAGCTATAAGTGCGCTTTTCATGGTTATCAATATTTAGTATGTATTTATTATTTTTCACTTATTATGAATATTATACATCTTTGTTCTTTTTTCTTCATTTTTTTAATTCATAAAATGCAAACAAAGATTTATATCTAATAATTTTTGCTAATATTAAATCACTCTTTTAACCATTATTAATTTATTACAACAATATCCATGTTCTTTTTAAGCATTCCCTTTTAGCCAACATGTAAAAATTATCATTCATATTTATTAGTTTTTTTTTACATATATAAAACTTATAAATATATATTATTGGTAATAAATAGAAAACTAAGAAGAAAAAAGAAGAAAATATCCATAATTCCATATTGTAATACTAAAACTCCATATTTATATCATACAGATTAACATTAAATAAATATATTATTTCTTACAAAATTTTTGATTATATATTTATATAGAGTATATATATTTTCAAAAACAAATCTGGACTAATCCAAAATATGAATAATTTTTTAGTATTCCGAACACTGTTATTTTTTATAAAACTCTTAGCTCCAAATTGATAGAATGGCATTTAAGAGATTCTCTGATTTTTTCCTTTGACATCAAGATAGCTATGATTTAAGGAAATATCTATGTATTGGATAATCAAAATATTAATATCTATCCATCAACAAGATAATTAATATATTTCCATTTTTATAAAAAATCATATTCTTTTCTAATTTTTTAGAAATTTTATAAATGCTTCTTTATTTTCATATGCCGTTGTTGTCGGCCTACCAAGATTACTTCGTGCTCCAATAGCACATTTTGCCTCTACGAGACTCAATTTATCACATGTTTTTGCCCAAAACAACTCGCGTTCTAAATCCTTGAAATCATCAACGCATATTGCATATGGATATCCACATGCCCTTGCTATACTAATCAAATCCACATTGCTTATGATAGTTGGCTGTCCACCGACCGACTCATGTGCACCATTATTGATGACCACATGCACGATGTTTTTCGTTTTCAAAGAGCCAATCAACGCCATCGCCCCCATATGCATCAGTACGGCACCATCTCCGTCGATGATCCAAACTTTTTTGTCCGGTCTTTGCATGGCAATCCCTAATGCAATAGATGAGCTGTGCCCCATGGAGCCAACTGTCAGGAAATCATGATCATGAGACTGTCCATTCGCCTCACGGATTTCAAATAGTTCGCGACTAGCCTTGCCTGTCGTCGAAACAATGATGTCATCATCTGCAACCGCAACCACACGATGAATGACATCTTCCCGTCGCATTATGTGTTCATTGGCATACTTGACTTCGCCATTGAATTCCAAAGCCCCTTTCCTAATGACAAAAGCAATTTGTCTTCCTGCCGCTAATAATGTCCTGAAGCGATTCATGGCATCAATCACTTCCACTTCTGAAGTCTCCTTCCCAATAACGAATGTTGTGATATTCATATCCTCTAGCAGTTTAAACGTAATCTCCCCCTGAAAGACATGCTGTGGCTCGTCATGGACGCCAGGCTCGCCACGCCAACCGATGACAAAAATACATGGAATTGCATAGACCTTATCGTTCAACAAAGAGGCTATTGGATTGACAGCGTTACCGATGCCTGAGTTCTGCATATAGACCACTGGTATCTTTTCGGTTGCAAGATGGTAACCAGCCGCCAATGCCACACAGTTTCCCTCATTGGCGGCGATGACATGATGCACGCCATCCACAGCATATCGCGAAATAAGGCAGTCACACATGGCCTTCAGTTGCGAGTCCGGCACTCCTGCATAGAAATCTGCATTTAATATGTCAAGAAAACGTTCGATGTTCATTTTACAATAAATCTGTATATTTCTTTTATTGTGTTATAATCAAGCGGTACAGGATTGTTTGCCAAACGCTCGGGATTGACAGAGTTTGCAAGCAACTCAATATCCGCCGCTCGTGATTCAGACATGGGATGTACCATTTCTAGCTCATCCATCATTTTTTCAAACCAGTCTTCATCTATTGTAATCTTGTTGATAATCGTTTTCAATGTTGAAGTACTATCATCTTCACGATTTTCAACACATTTTCGCATGTATCGCCAAACTGGAAGCATGCACAATGCCACGGCATGGCCATGTGGAATGCCGTATAGTGATGACAACTTGTAGCTCATGGCATGTGGGGCAGTCGTCGTCGTAATGTCTATTGCCTTGCCGCTGTAATTGGCAGCCTGCATAATGGCTTTTGCTGCTAGACGAGACTTGTCGAAAATATACTCCTGCCAGTTATTTTGTATAAGATCAACAGCTTGCCTGCTATATTCCATGCTTTCATCATTGGCTCTCATGGACCACCACGATTCCATAGCCTGACAGAGAGCGTCTAGCATGGCGCACTTCCGCTGGTAGTCCGGCAGTGTATCCAAAAGTGATGGCTCTAGCACTACGACATCCGGCCGAATGGATGGATGGGATATGGACTGTTTGACACCATTGTAGTAGATGACGGCATGGCGCGTCGATTCAGAGCCAGTACCTGCCGTTGTCGGAATCGCCACCAAGGGAATTCCCGTATCACATGGAGACTGCAGCAGGTAGTTGACGGTTGGATCCATGCGACAGTACAGTTTGATGCATTTCGCCACGTCGATGGCACTTCCTCCACCGACGACGACGACCATGTCACAACTATTTTCCTTGAAAACCTTCACGCCTTCAACAACCTGCTCATACAACGGATTCGGGGAGAAGCCGCTGAACACCTTATGCGGGAAGACATCGAAAACATACGATATTCCAAGCCCTTCAAATGATTTTCCATGAACCATCAGGAAGCGATGCCCTGCAAGAAAATCTTGAAGACCTTTTAGACCTTGCAGAATCGTCTGTTGCTTGGCTATATCCATGGAATTGCTCATTCTTCAGGGATGAGGCTGATGATCTCCTTGATGGACATGCATAGGTCATCGCACTCCTTTGCGCGATGGTTGGCGAGGATGGTCTCGGCCGCATGTTTCATCGCGGGGAAGCCAGACCGCGTCAGCTGGTTGGCGTAGATGACAATGTTCGCGCCGAGTGCCTTCCATTCTTTTTCATAGACCGTGTTGAATGATGTCGGAACCAACACGACGGGCGTATTCGCATCCTTTTCACGGAACTTTTCAAGAAATTCTTTTATCTCAGATGGATCCTTCTTGCGACTATGGATCATAATGGCATCCGCCCCTGCTGTTACATAGGCCGTAGCACGGGACAACGCATCATCCATCCCCTTCTCCAGAATGAGGCTTTCTATGCGTGCGCAAATCATGAAATCACGTGTCTTTTGGGCTCTCTTGCCGGCCGCGATCTTCTCGCAGAAGGCCTCTACATCCTCCTGGGTCTGCGCCACGTCGTTGCCAAACAAACTATTGCGCTTCAAGCCCGTCTTGTCCTCGATGATGACCATCGAGACGCCAAGACGTTCCAATGTGCGGACCGTATAGACGAAATGCTCTGGCAGGCCGCCTGTGTCACCATCGAAGATGATCGGCTTCGTCGTGACCTCCGCGATGTCCTCGATGGTGCGGAAACGACTGGTCATATCGACCAGTTCGATGTCCGGCTTGCCTTTTGCAGTGGAATCACATAGAGAAGACACCCACATGGCGTCGAACTGATATGTCTTGCCATCTTTCAACACAGATGTCTTCTCCGCAATAAGACCAGTCAGGCCTGAATGCGCCTCAATGGCGTTCACACATCCCTTCATTTCAATGAGTCTCTTCAGCCGTCCTCTACGGAAGTCAGGCATAGAGAGCTGTTCACGCCCACGTCGTTCCAATTCATCGTAACGCTCATCCTTCGAATAAGGATATTCTACCAGACGTCCGCCATATTCTGCTAAAACAGATACGACTTCATCCCGTATTGGCTTCTGGAATCCAGTCCGCCAGTCGTCACCATGGACAACATACGTTGGCTTTAAATCCCGCAGGATGTCCGCATAGGAAAGTGTCTTCTGCTCGACAACATGATCAATGCCGACGATATTCTCGAAGAGGCTCTTCCGTTCGTCAAAAGGCAACAGCGGGAACCGCCTGTAGGAAGCGACTGCTTCATCTGAAAGTACACCGACAATGAGTCGTCCTAATTTCTCCGCCTTGCGGATGATGGCGATATGGCCACTGTGAACCATGTCCGTGGAGAAGCACATGTACACTGTGCGGTTCTCTATCTCCGCAAGCTTCGCCTTCACGACCGCAAGATCTTCCGGTGTATCTATTTCCGTGCATAACCTGTCTGTGACATCAAAAGCCTCTATGATGCATGTGTCCGTCACCTGGTTCAAGGCGACTTCCGCATAGCATTTGCGATTGCCGCTTTCACAAAATTCACAAATCCTGTTCAGCCAGATTTTCCAGTCTTTTGTGTTCAGTTTGTAAAGCGCCTGGGCCTCCATCGCTGAATCAAAAAACTCAATGCCAACTGCATTCACAAGACCGTCTTTTACTACAGCCTTGAAATCTTTGTCAGGCAGAGACAGCGTTGAGCTGACCTTCATACAACTCTTTTTATTTTCGATGATGTCCTCTAATACAGAGTATTCGAACACTAGATCGCCATGCATTAGCAGGATGTCGTCATCGTTCAGTTCTTCCCTTGCACAATATATAGAATAGATGTAATTTGTCTCCGAATAGAGTGGATTCTTGACAAATGTGAAGTTCAACGGAAGGTTTAGTGAATGACAGTAATTAACCAATACACCGTCAAAGTAACCAGTTGTCATTACGACATCCTTGATACCTGCTTGTGACAGCAGTCGTAATTGACGGCTAAGGATGGTGTCCGTTGAAGAGATTTCTGTCATGCATTTCGGGTGTTCAGAAGTGAGTACACCCATACGGTGGCCAAGACCAGAATTTAGAATCAGTGCTTTCATGTTTATAAGAATTTATTTCTATATACTTAAAAAATTATAAATTTATTGTAATATTATATATTGAAATTTATACTATCAATAATATTTAAATTTTCAGTTCTCTTTTCTATTGGCGGTAATTCCATATAATTGCCATACAATTTTTTTAAATACTCATCCATATGTTCATATCCAAAATACTTTCTATTTTCAAAATCATACAGTTTAGGATTGCCAATGATATAGTCATTTAAACTCTCTCTTTCAAATGTATAAGGACTAGATAATATTCCTTTATTTTTACATTTTTGGCATGAATACATCTTCAATATATTATCAAATTTAATATTATATTGATTATTTGGATATATGATATTATGAATATTTTTAAATAAAATTTTCATTATTTTTGTAATAACATTATTATGATAATATATTAAACACTCACGTCTTCCAAGATAATATATCATTTTTTTTATTCTATTTTCATATATATTTCTTTCTTTTATTGAATTAGGCATGTTATCAATTGCAAATAGATCAATATAAATAGGACATTGTTTTTTATTTTTATAATAATTTTTATTCCAAGTAATTAATGTATCTTTTTTATATATAAGTGCATGGGGAATACACCAATTATCTATATTATGATAGCTTGCACAATAATAATTCTTATTTAAAAAATCGTTTGCTTTTTTTACAAAGAAATCATAATCTTCTCGTAACATTGCAATATCAATATCTGTATCCCAAGGAATAAAACCATTATGACGTACAGCACCTAAAGCCGTACCAGCTACAATAAAATATTTAATATTATATTTCATGCAGATATTATGAATTTCATCCATAGTATCTAACAATGCAACTCTCATTTTTTTAATGTCATTTTCATTCATAATAATACAATTTAAATACAATCTGCTATTAATTATTTAGGATTTGAGTTATTTTCTTTTTATTATATACAATGATTATCATTAACAAACAAAATAAACTATATCTTACAACAAGGCATGGATATAATATCATTATGATAAAAATATTTAATAAAAAACCAATAGCTATAACAATTGTTTTTTTATATCCAAATATTAATTTTTGCTCACAATTATTTTTAGATATATAATATGATGCTATATAATGGAAAAAAGCAAATAATATATAACACAGCATAGTTGTATATCCAGCTGAATAATAGCCATATTTTTTTATAAAAATATAATTTAAAATTATATTAATAATAGCTATAAATATTGATAATAAACTTGTTATCTTTGTTGCTCCATAATAGACTTCTATATTTATATATCTTTGAAAAAGGAAAATAAAAAAAGAACATGATGTTAATGGTGGTATTATCCAAATAGCACTATAATATTTTGGAGGAGCAAAAAGTAATATTATTTCAGGAGAAATTAAAACTAAAAGCAAATTAAAAACCGCTACAATAATTAATAATTGATTTGTTATATTATCGATATTATTATATATTTTATTCTTTAATTGTTTGTATAACCATGGTACAAATGAATCACCTATAGCATTATTTATTAAAAATAATAACATTGATATTGAATATGCAACACTGTATATTGCAGCCTCTGGAGCACCTATTATATTTTTTATCATAATTCTATCAGCTTGATTTAATACTGTAGCAGATAGAAAATATGGAATTAAAGAAATATTAAAAATAAATGCTTCTTTCCAATATTTTGAGTATTGTATTATTGTTGCGTTTTTAAAATAATATATATAAATAGCTATTGAAATAATACTTTGCACTATCAACCTTGAAATAATAACAGAAATATAACCTGAATTAAAGATAAATACATATAAAATACTACATATTGGAGTAATGATAGAAATTGAAAGTGTAATCAATACCATTAATTTATAATTATAATTAAACCTTTGTTGTATACGCCAAAATTCATATGCTGGATAAGACAATAAATAAATTGCAATTGTTATAAATAAATAAATGGGAAGAAATATAATTTTTGTCAAAATATTATAAAAAAGAAAATATATAATAATAAATATAAATGTTATGACATTACTTAAACCTAACATTGAAAATGTATAATTATTTATATCTTTATCATATTTTGTTATTCCTACAGGATAATGTCCTCGAGAAATTTCTAATGTAGCGATAATAATTAATATTTCAAGCCATGTTAATAAAACAGAATAATTTCCATAATCTTCAATTGTTAATATTCTAGTATAAATTGGAATGACAACCAAAGAAATACCTTTATTAATAATATTACATAAAGAAAACCATATTGCTGCTTTCTTTTCTTTGTTTTGGTCTTTATAATATTTTAATATTTTTTTTATCATCCAAAACATTAACATATATTAATTAATATTGGCAATATTATTTATATTCTTATTTGTAAATAAAAATAACAGCATAATAAAATAAACAATATAGCAATTTGCAATTTCATCAACAGTAAACAAGGAAATCACAATTGCATAGTAACAATTTACAAGTGAAATAATAATTCTCAAATTTATCTTTTCTTTCAATAAATAATATATTCCCAAAAAAAAGAAAAATAAATCTATTATAAGTCCAAATATTATTCCATTTCCACAAATCCATTCCACCCATGTATTATGAGTATAAATACTATTATATTCATTAGCTACCATTCTTGATGTTCCAATACCGAAATATATATTATTATTTAATAATATTTTTATTGATTTCATCCAAATACTCATTCTTCCATAATCAGACAATAAAGATGAGCGTTTATATTGAAATAGAATACTTAACAAATCGAAATTCCCAAAATAGTAATACACAAAAAATAAAAATAATATAGCAAATATTATTTTTATAATATTATTTTTTTCAAATAATATATATTCTATCAAAAGTGAAATAACAAATACTATTAATCCAGTTCGTGAATTTGTATAATAAATTGTTATAAATGATAATAATAAAAGTATTAAATATTGTATTTTATATAAAAGAGATTGTTCTTGTAGTCTAAATAAATAAAATCCAATAATACAAGGAATAGTAAATGAAATTGAAACTAAGTTGGGATCTCCTGTAAAACCACGATATCTATAAAAAGTAATAAATGATTCTTCAAACATATTGTCATATTTTAGAAATAATCCTGGAATAAAACGATTTGTAGAATATAAACCTGGGATAAGCATATTAAATTTATGAAATACAACTGCGATTATACTTATTATTCCATACATTATTCCACAATAAAAGATTACATATAAAATTTCATCTAATTTATTATTTTTTGCTTGATTATAATATATATATGCAAAAAACCATACACTAAATACAATTAATTGATTTTTATAAGATTGTATATTTGAATCATTGAAGAAATTAACAAAGATTTGACATAAAATTATGACAAAAATAATAATTGCAGTTATTATATTAATTTTATACTTCTTATTACCAAACAAAAATATAAAAAAAGTATATATCATATATGGTTTAATTTTTGCACCAAATAAATCTATCCCAAAGAATTGAATTGGAATGAGTCCCCAAACAAAATGTATCCATTTATATTTATATTTTATAAATATATATATAAGTAAAAAAAGATATAAAATAATCCAAATTATCATATAAATTACATATATATCAATTTATTTTTCAAAAGCAATCCAATTTTTTGTTCAATAATTTTCCAAGAAAAATATGCAGTTATTTCTGCAAACAATAAAGCTAAGATAGAAAATATAACTGACTTCATATTTATTTCTTTAAAACTACAAAATAACAATTGGAAAAAAACTAGAAAATAATAATGAATTAGATAATATGAGTATGAAATATCTCCAAGTTTTATAAAGAAAGTTGGAATTTTTATATATGTAAAAAATCTAATTGTTGATATAATAAAGATAAAACCTGGAATAGTTTTAAATAATATTAACATAGGACCATGTATATTAACATGAGAAACCAATAAAAATACTATTAGAGATATCATAATATTAAAAAAATAAAACTTTAGATTAATATGATCATTATTATACATTTTGTATAAATAAAACAATAATATACCAAAAACAAAATCTATTACCCAATAATTTGAATAAAATATTAAATATATATTCTTTTTACCAATAGTTCTTCCTAGTATTAATATTGTGATTAAAATAATTGATGAAATTATTCCTCTTTTCTTAAAATTCATTTTTGTAGATAATCCATAAACAAAATAAAAATATACATCATACATTAATGTATGAGCTGGTCCAACAATAGGCCTTATAACTAAAGATTCATTGACATTACTAATCTTTGTATATGGAATAAATAATAATGATTTAAATAATTCAGAAATTGTAGGAATATGTCCTAATACATTTATATATATATTTGCGACTATAAATGTTATTAATGTTATTGACCAATATAATGGTATAATTCTTAATAATTTCCTTTTTAAATATTCAAAAATATAGAAATTCTTATAATTTTCAATCGTATACATCTCTAAAAATGCAGTTAAAATCAGAAAGATATCGACACCAAATACTAAATTCCATCCATTTAAATAAACAAATGGAATATGTGATATACTTATAGTTAAAGCTGAAAAAGCTCTAATTAATTGTATACTATATATTTTTTTGTGTGTATCAATTATTTTCATCTGAAAACTGTCATACTGATTTGCCGCTTTGAACATTTATTAAATAGTTTGTATTATAATCATTATTCTACAAATAGAACTATAAACATATTGTTTTAGAGAAATCCTTTATAGATTTCTCTAATGTATAATTATCTAATATACAATTATAAGCATTTATACTTATTTGTTCATAGGTATTTATTAATTTTATAGCATTATACAAAGCACATTTAATCTGTTCTATACTATTTTCTTTTATATAAAAGCCATTAATTTCATCAGTGATTATATCTGTTATTGAACTAACAGGACTAGCTATACAAGGTATTCCCATACCCATTGATTCTAATATGCTATTTGGAAGTCCTTCTGTATCAGTTGGAAATAATAAATAATACCATTTTTTCATTATTTGTATTTTATTATTAAAATCTTGCCAACCATATAATGTTATATTAGTATTAAGTTTATTTTTATTTATATAATTTTCACAAATATTTTTTAAAGGACCATTTCCAACTATTTCTAATTTCCATTCTGGAAAATCCTTTATAAATTCTTGAAATGCAATAATACTTTCATATACATATTTTCCATCAGCTATTCTACATAACATACCAATTTTATGTTCTTTTATATTTGTTACTTTTAAATTATCTGCATACAAATGAATTATTTTTCTGTTATAATTTTTTATCTTTCCTTCCCATTCATCAAATACTTTAGAATTTTCAGCACATACATATTTTGAATGATTGGCAAAAAAAATAATTCTTTTATATGTATTATATTCTGAATTATTATGTGTTTTTATTTTTAAAGGATTACCATATATAAAATAATGTATTTTTGCTCCTAGAATTTTTGCTATAATATATGGTATCAACATTCCATCTGCAATCCAAAAATATACATCAATATTTTTGTTAACATATAATAATGTATCTATTCCTGTTTTTATTTGAAAACAAATAAACAATAAAAAATTATATATTTTATTACTACTTCTATTTCTATTATTTTTTATAATTCTTATTGTTTTATTTTCAAAATCATCTATATTTACATTACCTGCAATTATATATATTTGTTTATAAAATTTTGAAACTATATTTATAAATTTATTTAATGATGTAATACTTGATTTATTTGTATTTGATACTGGATTACTAATAATTATTACTTTAGTTTTATTCATTGATTTTTCTCTTCTTTATAATTCTAGCAGGATTACCTGCTACAATTGTATAATTTTCAACATCCTTTGTCACAACACTACCTGCTCCTATAATTGCTCCATCACCTATTCTTATTCCGGGTAATATTATTACTCTTGTCCCAATCCATACATCATTACCTATGGTAACTGGTCTTTCTTCTGTTGAGCCTTGCTGATTCATTGGAATATCTATTCTATTAAACTTATGATTTCTAACTAAAATAACAACATCAGGCCCCATCATAACATTGTTTCCAATTATACATTTGCCATATATGTAAGCATTAATTCCTATACCTGAATTATTACCAATTTCACATCTCATAGATAATCTTGCTTTTCTTTCTATTGTAACATTTTTACCACATTTTAATAAAAAAAAATTACAAAATAAATATCGAATCTTTGTAGATATTCTTCCTAAGATATAGAAATCACCTGACTGACTTGGTAAATACTGAAGAATTATTTTATATAAATAAAATAATATATATTTAAATATTATTTTCATTTTATATATAAAGATATTTCTGTTGAAACTTTTGTGAACTGTTGTGAGCCGCCACGCTGATTGTCCACTTTTTGCGACTTTTTTGGCCAGGACAATGTTCGTGGCACGGCAGACGAGGCCAACACTTTTTATCTCAAAACATTAAAATTAAATTAATTATTTATTAACCCATCTTTATCGCAATTAACCATTTTTCTGCGTTTCCTCTTCTCTTGCCAGACGGGCAGGACGTTTTTCCTCTCCTTGTTTTTCTTTCTTTCCTTTCCATAAATGAAAAAATATTCTTCGAATTCATATTATATATTACCTGTTTTTATAGTGCTGTGCGTTCTCTGAGTGTCTTATTCCTAAATGACTAAGAAGTAAAGCGTTCTTTCAAGCGTATATTGAAGAATGGCTGGACAGCAAGTTGAAATGGCGTACACGACGCTGTCCCTCTTCAAGCCCTTGCAACGGCAGTCGGCTGCACACCCTTGAGTTCAGTAAAAGCGAATACATATCATGTCGTGAAATCCAGACAAAGAAGAAAACATCTAACAGCATGTAAATAAAAAGCGAACACAAACTGTGTATCAAAATTAAGACAAAGAAGATATCTGCTAACAGATTATTTTTACATTTAGTTTAGTTTACGGTTTATATACAAATTTTCAAGTTCAAAAGAAATACATAACAATATTTAGATCTATATAATTTTGACATGTTAACCAAGCAATATATTTATATATATTGTTTTTTCTCATAAAAATTTATATACTAACTCTTATTATAACGATTCAAAGACATTTATAATTTCTTTTTTATAATTTTTATAATCATTATTCATTGCAAATAATTTACCATTCATTATTATATCTTTATCATTCATTGCTTTATTTATTAATGTATTAATATCATATATAGAAGAATTATTGTTATACATATATCCTGATTTACTTATTCTAATTAATTCACCAACTCCAAATTCTGAAGTTGCTACAATAGGAACACATGCTGCCATTGCTTCTAACGCTACTAAAGACAGTCCTTCTACAGAAGGAATAAATATTATATTAGCAATTTTTAACCAATCTTCAATGTTTTTTTGATATCCAACAAAATGAATCTGCTCAGATATACCAAGATTATTTGATAATTCTACTAAATTATTTTTATATTCTTTCTCATTTTTTGAACATTCACCAATAAATACAGCATGTAACTTTATGCTATTATTTAATGAACCTGCGATTATTTTTATTGTTAAATCTTGTTTTTTTGAAGGATGAATTATGCCAATATGCTCTAATATTTTTACATCTTTCTGTTTTGACAATTCATAAATAATATTATTTTTTAAATTCTCAATATTTCCAGAATTAAATTTATTATAATCAACAGGATTATATATGACTTTAAGTTTATTTTTTACATTATCATTATTAATTTGCTTTTTTACTTCATTTGATACAGAAATTATATATTTTACTGATTTTAATTTACTACAAAAATTTATTAACCTTTTTGTTAATGAATCAATAAAAATATGATGAAGATGCCACACTACCGGTTTATTCGTCAAGATACCACATATTGCTGACCATGGTAATGATGCAGGTCCAGGTGAATATATAATATTTATTTTATATTTTTTTATTATTTTGTATATTTTATATATAGTACTTATTGTCATAAATAAATATCTAGGTATTACATATATTCCTTTTTTTCCTGCTGGTAAACTTAAATTTCCTAAATATTCATATTTCAATCCTTTATTTTCTATTTGTTTAGACAATATTCCAAATTCAGGGATTGCCCATATCACATTATAATTTCCATTTTCTTCTAATATATCAGAAATTAATAGACTCATTTTTTGTCCTCCATTAATTTCTGATAATGTTTCAATAATTAATACATTTTTCATTATTGACTGTTGAAATAATTATTTGAAAAATATCTGTTAATTCATATTGTCTTTTTTTTAACAAAATACTCTTGGTACCTATATATGCTGTTTCATATCGATGTGCTCCTGGTGAAAATTGATGCATAAATCCTTTCTTTTCAAAAAGGACTTCACCTAAATCCCATGAAGCACCATAACGTTCATCTAATAGAAAAATAATTTCTGGATAACGATTTAAATATTTACCATGATATAATGTATTAGTACGTCTTATCCATTTAAAAGCAGGAATGTTTTCATTATCTATTTTATAATCTTTTATCTGATAAATTATTTTATCACACAACTTATCTAAATTTATTCCATCTATATGTTTAACTCTAATTCCACCATAACTATAATTCTTCATTGCAGATAAATCTGATAAATATGCAATTGTATTCTCCCAATCAAAATCATTTGATGAAACAAATAATTTTTTCCAAATAGGTATTTTCTTTAATATTATTTTTAAAGGAGTTGGTAATCCATATTTTTGTACAAATTTAATTCCAACATTCCTTAATATTTTTCTGATACCACTTCTTGAACTTGAATTATTAACTTTACATTTAGGCTTTAAAAAACCTTCCCTTTTTAAAATTTCATTTATTCGTGCACACCAGACTGGGCGAGCACCATGTCCATGATCGCTTATTACAAGCATTGGAACATCAGGAATCATATTTGAAAATTCTTTTAGCATATGATCAATTTTTTCATACATATTAATAATTGCATTTTGATATTTATTATTTCCTGGGTATTCTGGATGTTTTGAATCACAATATTTCCAAAATGCATGCTGAATACCATCAAGCGTTGAAAAATATGAAAAAAATACATCACAATTTTCATTTTCTATTGCTAATTTTGTTATACGATATTCTTCATTATATTTTTTATTAAAGTCTTCTAGAACAAGTTCAAGTTTATTTTCAGAAGTATATTCTAATTCACTACTAAGGATAGATTCATTAGGATTGTAAAGATATGATTTTTTATGAGGCCATACATTTATTTTTCCATTATATGGTCTAGTTATCATTAGCCCATTAATTTCCCATCCTTTTTTTATATTCATTGGAAATAATATTACATTTGAATAACCTTCATTAGATAATTTATCCCAAAATGTTTTTCCTTTAAATTCATCATCATCAAAATTAAACTTTTTATATGTATTATTTTGATCACCAATATTTACAAAATTTATTATTCCATGAACCGATGGATCAACTCCTGTAAATATTGTAGCCCATGCAGGTGTTGTATCAGCTGGAAATACAGATCGCATATGAGGATAATTATTATTCTCTAATAAAGAATTTAAAAATGGTAGATTATGATTATGTTCTCTTACATAATCATAATCCATTCCATCTACACCAATTATAATTAGTTTATTAATCATTTTTATATATTATTTTTTTGGGGGAGGGGGTAAAAGAATTATAATACATTTAATTAAAACATTAAATTACATTTGTTATATTTATTTACTAATACTATGACTTTTTTATTATTTATATTTTTAATATATAAATATGTAATATAGTTATATTGCCTTTTGTTTTAATAAATTCTTAAATTTTATTCTTGATATTATATTGATAATAATTATATTATCAATATTAATTTCACTTCTTTAGAATAATATGTATTTCTTCGATCACTTCATTTAACATTTTTTGTTTTTCTTGGTTACCAAGAATATTTTTGGCATTAATTGTTTGGGCTAATTCATCATATAATGGTTTTCGTATTTCAAGATAATATGGATCTGGTATATCATTTTTTCTTGAACAACATATATCTACAGGAGTATTTATATAGATAATTGCATCAGGTTTAGGTGAATGCTTCCATTTTGTATTTAAAGTTTTAATCATATAATCTTTATCAAATCCTAAATTTGCTGCACATGTAACTACATTATCATATATATATCTATCTACTAATAATGTATATCCTAATATTTTATTAATATAAATAGAAAAAAATATTTGAATTTTAAATTCTAAAGTTGTTATCATTGAAAATATATTATAAACGAAACCTTTTCTTCCTTGTTTGCGAAGATTTTCAAGATATGTTTTATAATTTACAAATTCATTACTATTTCCTCTCATAAGAATCATTTTTCCCAATTTGATAAAATATCTTGTAAATACAGCAACATATGCGGCACGTACAATTTTTGTCTTTACTCCTTCATTATTTAATTGATTATAAGCGTATTCTATACATGTTGATTTTCCAGATCCATCTAATCCTATAAAACAAATAATTTTATTTTTCATTTATTATCCCAAATATATTGTTCAATTTTATGAGCTACTTCATTCCAGCTATAAGTCTTATATAAGAATGTCTTTTCTCTTTTTAATGTAACTGCTTTTTCTATCGCAGAGTTAAGTTGATTTATATTTTCTATTTCAGTGATAGAATCTTTTTCAAAATTTTTTATTGAAGAAGTTACATGTAATATTTTATATGAAATAGCAGCTGTTCCACATGATAATGATTCCATAATAGATAAAGGTGTTGAAATCACATAATTACCATCTTTTGTAGGAAAAAAGTATGCGTCAGCCATTTGATATAATTCTTCAATACACTCAATATAACCCGTAAAAATTTTTACACCATGTTCTTTTAAATACTTTATTTTTTCTTCATTTTTAAATATGCCACTATCAACAAATAAACGTTCATATTTTTTAGGATTAACTTCAGCTAATTCTTCTATCCCCCTACCATCTGATGCATGTCCGACATGTAATATTAGAGGTTTTTTATCACATATTCCATATTTATTTTTTAAATTAATAATATTCTTTTTTGAAATTGGTTTAAATTTTTCACTATTAATACCAACTTCAAACTTAATTTTTTTTCTTCCTGGTACTATTTGTAAATTCTTTACATCATCTTCTGATAAATATAAATAATTACAATTTAATTGTTTTATATTATTATATTTAATAAAACCATTTTCTACTTTTTGAACAATAATTAACCAAATATTTTTGTTTAATATTGTAGCTAATAAAGCTAACCAATATATTTTTGTTGTGGCTCTTGTAAAAAATATTGTACAATCAGAGAAGATAACACCTTTTATAAAGCCAAATATATCTCTAATAGAACTATTTGAAATTTTATATTTTTTAGCCCAATATTTACTAAAATGAGCTTCTATATTATTCATTCCTTCATTGAGGAGTCCATTCTTTGTGCAGATTATATGAATTCTTTTCATAAAATATAAATTAAAATTTCTCTACTATTTCAAATAAAAGATATATCTTCTAGAATCTGTAATTATTTTTCATTATTTTAAATATATCTAAAAGTACATATCTTATTCATAATCAATATCTAATCAAAATTCTTATTTTAAGTTGCCACGCTGATTGTTCTCTTTTCACAACATTTTCATGGCACGGACAATGTTTGTGGTACGACAAACGAGATCCGCACGTCTTCTTCCCAAACGCTAAAAAAGCATTAATTCTTCATTAAATTTCTTCTTTCTCCGATAACCCCTGTTCTGTTTTCTTTTCCTCCCCCTTTGCCGGACAGGCAGGACGTTTTACCTCTCATTCTTCCTCTTTCCCCTTCCGCTTATGAACCAATATTCTTCGGATTCATATTACTTATTTTTACGGTGCCGCGCCTTCGCGGCGCGTCTTCTTCCCCAAACAAGGATGAAAGCGCCCCTGCCCGATGCATATTTAGGACCGACAGCCCACGCGGTAGCCTTCAGTCCGGGGTTGTTCGCACCAACTCCGGAGAGTCAATGGACACATGGACAAAGGCGCGAAGAACTGGAAAACAATGAATCATGTATTATTTTTTATGCCGCATCTTCCAGTCCCGTCTTCTGCTATCGAACGTTAGGCAATACTTGCTCCGAAGACTTCTATGTCAGGCATGGAAGCACGGCATGAAACATTCCATCCATGGCAAAGAGGTTGAACGACCTTATACTGACATATGGCGGCACCATCCGTCGAGGAGCCCCGAAGCCCCCTGCCGTCCATGACCGTTCTGAGCGAATAGCAATAACGCTTCCGGCTGTCTGGCCGGCAGCCGGACCGCAAGCTGAAGCGGCGTACACGGCACCGCCCATCCTCAGGCCCCCGCGACTGCGTGTGGTCGCATTTCCTTGCGCGCGGAAGAAAAAATCGGACACAAATCGTGTTGCAAAATCTGGGCAAAGAAAATGGAGTCTAACACTTAATTTTCATTAATGTCCATCTTCTTACGATTCTAGATATACTTCGTCGTCACCACTTTCTTAATTTATTTAAAATTTTAATACTTTGTATTCATAAGTGCTGAAATAATAGTCGCCATAATTCCTATTTTTTACAATTGATTTTTTTAATAAAAATCACCCACTTTCATTAAAATACTCACTCTACAACACTTGAAACTTTCTACTTTGGTGAAATGTCTATTAATTTGTAATTTAAATAATCATATTTATATAATCTCTGATAATTTTAGTTACTTTCCCAAAGATAAAATAAAAGATCTTTTACTATGTTTTTACAATAACACTCATTTAAAACTTTATTTATATACAAATATGAATCTTAGCAAATATTATAATCATTTTTTAACTTTCAATCCTTATGCACCTCTTCAACAAATATATTGATTTCCAATTTATAATTACACTTTTGTTGGATCAGTTGCTTTTTTAAATATACTTTTACTTAATGAAGCAAAACCTTTTAAAGATCTTTTTAAATCTTCAAAATCTCTTAATCCCATCCATAATCTATGAAAAATATACCATGGCCTTAAATAGTATTTCTTTCTAGCATATGCACAAAAATCTACATATTGTTTAGATGTTATACCTGGAGTATTTATAACGCAATTTATTGAACCATCTTCTTGACAATATTCTTCATAATTTCCACTAATATATCCATTCTTTTTTGCCCATTCATACGCTTCAGTTCCTGGATATGGAATTAATGGATAAAATTGTGCAGTATCAGTCTTAAATCTTAAAGCAGCATTTAAAGTATCATGCATTGTTTGAACAGTTTCACCATTATTTCCAACCATATAACAAGCATGTACTAATAATTTTGCTTTGTGTGCATTTACAATGTAATTTTCTATTTGTTCAACCGTTGTTCCTTTATGAATATTATTTAATATTTGTTGATTTACACTTTCAATACCAGGAATTATTAATTTACAACCAGCTTTCTTCATCATAATCATGGTTTCTAAATCAAGATTAACTCTTGCATTACACATCCATGGAAGTTTTTTTCCATATCCAGTTTCAATCATTTTTTTACAAAATTCTATTACCCTATTTTTATTTACAGTAAATGTATCATCTTCTATGATAACTTCTTTAACCTTTGTAAAATTATCTATTATATATTTATACTCTTCAATGACATTATCCACACTTCTAAGACGATATTTATGACCATGCATTGTTTGAGGATAAACACAAAAATTACATCTTGCAGGACATCCACGTCCAGTAAATATTTGAATAACTGGATTAAGTGAAGCTGCAAAATAATAATCATCAGGATTTAGATACTTCTTGATAAATTCAGATGCAAATGGAATTTCATCCAAATTTTCTATATATTCACGATCTTCATTTTTGATAATAATTCCATTATTCTGATATATTATTCCTTTAACATCACTTAAAGATGTGTTATTCTCTAGAGCTCTAGCTAATTCTGTAACTGTAATATCATATTCATGTCTAGCAATTCCACTTATTCTTTTATCATATCCTAATGTTTCTTCTGCAGTTGACGATGGATGTGTTCCAACCAATAATATAAAAGCATCTGGATATAAATCCTTTATTCTCCCCCCAAATGCTACATCTGATTTTATAGAAGGAGTACTCGTATCTAGCACAAATAATTTTGAATCTTTACAATTATTGTTTATCCAATTCAATGTTTCCTTCTCATTCATTGATATCGCACAACTATCAATAAAGCGAATTTCAAATCCATTTTTTTCTGCATAAGCAGCTGCATAAATTAACCACAATGGATAATAAATTTCACCACTATGCCCGATAGATGGACTTCTTGACTCTCTAGAAAATTTTCCATATTCAGTCTTAAATGGTGGATTGATAAAAGTAATTTTCATAATCTCTAATAATTTTCTAATTTAAGTGTTTTTTTAAAAAAATTTTTAACTATATCTATATTTGGGCAATTTAATAATCGTTTTCTAGTAAAAGGTATATGAATAATACCCGAAAGACTACCAAGACCATAACTTATATGTAATAAAAAATATAATATTGGTACTATTAGTATAATTAAGTTAAATTTTTTTTCTTTTATGAATTGTAATAGATTTATAAAACAAAAAAAAGAATATAAAATACATAAAAGAAACAAACAATGCCAATAGCCATAAATACATATAATACTTGAAATAACAATTGAAATTATAAAGAATAATGGCACAAGATGATATAACGAAATACATCCAGGACAAACACCAATTGTAATACCTATCCAATATCCATTACCATATTTCTGTTTTATCATCCCTTTTAAATTACTTCTTGCATATTGATATGATATAATCTGAGGATCCAAACAAAATTTATAACCGCATTTTCTTATTCTATAATGTAATTCATTATCTTCTGTTCTTAGAAGATTTTCATTAAATCCCCCAGCTTTAGCAAATACTTCACGTTTATATGCTGCATGAAATATAGTTTTCACATAACTTTTTTGAGTATCTTGTTTTTTATTTTTTATTTTACTTTTAAATAATGTATTTTCAACATATAAAAGCATTTTACTCCACAAATCATCTTTTTCCATAATACATGGTCTTATACCACCTGTTACAAATTCACCTTTAATAATATTATTTACATTTAATTCAACAAAATTCTTTGTAATACTTGTATGTGCATCTACTCTAATTATAATATCGCCTGATGTATGCAACAATGCCACATTCCAACCTGAAGCTTGTATTTTTCTAGGATTATTACATATAATAATATTCCAATATTCAGATTTATATAAATTCTGAAAATCCACCATTAACTGTTTTGTCGAATCTTTAGAGCAACTATCCACCAAAATAATCTCAGTCAAATTATGTGGATAAGACTGTAAATGTATATCATTAAACAATTTTCCTAAAAACGCCTCTTCATTATAGGCTACTATACATAATGAAACTGTCATTTTATTATTCAATTGTCGCCTCTAATCTATTTTATCAAATATAATTACATTATATTTTTTCTAAATTATTACATACATATTATTTATACTATTATTGAATCATAATTATATAATTTAACTGAATATAAATAATTATAATATCATCTTCTTATGATTATTAATATATTCAATAATTATATTTATTTTTCCTTCCTCTGTAGGTAAATTTACAACATGTTTACAGACATACATGGCATTAGGTAAATCTTCCGTTTTAACTTTCCATATCGTTAAAGAATCATACGCTGGATAGATCGGATCCTCAAACCATTCTCCCAGAATGATGTTCTCTTTTTCCGCCTCTTCACGAAATCTTTCCCGATCATTGACAAGAAGCGGATATCGGATGAAGATATGATCGTCAAACAAAGATCGATTCACATGATTTTTACCGACTGATTCCAAAAATTCCGTATATGCCGTCGCATTCTTTTTACGCAGTTCATTTATCTCCTTCAGTTTCTTCAATGACTTCAATCCTTTCTTAAACTGTACAGAAGACTGCGCCTTGAAAAAGCCTTCTGGCATTTCAATGCCAGTCACCTCTTCACCCGATGAACTGCCAACTACAAGATTGTGTCGGCTCAACCAACGGTACAGCCTGATCATCGGCCAGTATGTGAAATCATTGATGATATATGTCCTGACAAAGTACATCAGTTTCAATTGCAATACTTCTTTGAAAGATGGCTGTATCTTCTCCTCTTCCAGCTTATGCATGACACTTTTTACCGATTCATTATGCACGACACAAAAGCCACCCACTCCAGTAGTATATGGTTTCGACCATTGTGTGGAAAAGAACGATGCGTCACATGATGTACCATTCGGCTTTCCATGATAGGTTCCCCCAAAACCATGCGTACAGTCTTCCAATGTATAGACAGTATGTCCGTATTTCTCTGACGTCTCTTTCGCTATTACTGAAATCGTCTCTAGATTGCTCGACAAACCATATGTATTTTGGCAGATGATGACCTTGGTCTTCTCTGTGATTTTAGATTTCAGAGAATCCAAGTTCATGTTGAAAGTCTCGATGTCGATGTCTGCATAGATTGGCGTGGCTCCAAGATACATGATGGCATTAGCAACGACCACGCACGTATACCCTTGGACAATCACTTCATCACCATTCGTCACGCCCATGGCTTTCAGCAACGCATACAGCGCAACACGTCCCTTCCAATAGAAGAAAATATCATCTTCCCTACAAGAAAGCCATTTGGATATCTCGTGTCTGTACTCTTGTTCTGAATTAGTCATAAACTTTTACAAGATGATATGCTTATTGCCTGTTTGCGCAATATACAGATATTGCTGACAATGTTCGTGGTGCATCGAATGCACTCCTTACTTCTTTTCAGCCTTCCAACATCCCATCCATTATTTTCTGATGTCAGCGACAATGGCTAATTTGTGTTCCCCTGCCCTATTTATTTTACTATGATGACGCCAACCATCCATCATGAAAGAAAACATTCCTATCAACTATCCCCTATGCAAGATTTCCTCAAGTCTACCAAAACACCCTCTTCTTGCAATAGAAATCGAAGAAGATATATTAATCCTAGAAGAAATACTCAATCAGAAGGAGGTTCAGACAATGGAACAAGAAATCCACACCTACCGTCGATTCAAAGGATATGATTACCGACAAGGCGCGTCATTGTTCATCAGCCTGTCGACGGAACCACGGGTCAATTGCTTTGGGGCCGTGCATCAGGCCAAGATGCAGTTCTCTCCGTTGGGAGAAGAAGTCTTTCAAGCCATCGAGTCGATCCCGCGCTTCAATCCGGACATTTGGCTATTCGGGCATGTCCTCATGCCGGACCATGCGCATTTTCGTGTGTATCTACCTCCAAACCTGCCAGAACCGCTGAAGGTTCTGGGGAACGCCATGCGGAAATTCAAAACCTACACGTCCACTGTCGCGCGGAAGCAGCTTGGCATGCCGCGGCTTTGGCAGCAGGGCTATCACGACTGGCTTTGCCTGTCGCGTCCTTTCATCGAATCCGTCGAACGGTATATCGCCTATAATCCATTGAAATATGAACTGTTCAACAACCAGCCGGGGATGTTCCACATCGTGGAGCCGTTGATCGCCGCCCGACTGGATCCATCAGATTACTGGAAGGGCATTGGAAACATATCGCTTCTTTCCCCCGACATGCCCATCGCCTCCCTGCGCGTGTCACGCTCCATCAAAGATTTTCGCGGTGTTCTTTTGCAGGTTTCCAAGCTTGTGGCGGATGGCTACGCCATCCTTTCGGGCTTTATCAGCCCTGGCGAGATCGCCGTCCGCGACATGCTGATCGGCGATCCGCGCGCCAGAATCATTCATATTCTTCCCAATAGCATGCCCTATTCCTACAAGCCGGATTCGCGCTATCTCCTTCCTTTACAGGAAGGGCGCTTTCCGGAGATTGCCCGCGGCAATGCTCCAGAGGAGTTCAACCGCCAGACCTGTCTGGATCTGAACCAGGAGATCATTGAAATAGCACATGCGGGGGTGGGGGTGGA
>JAEEGL014260535.1_pt1 | contig 23271 bp, 17 predicted proteins | sample 9134231 | NCBI WGS metagenome assembly JAEEGL01 (sample SAMN16246548, study PRJNA631951) | gut metagenome | biome: gut microbiome; feature: rumen; material: fiber-attached | host: Bos | place: Iran: Karaj | collected 2018-10
AGTTTATATTGATGACAGAGTAATTAAAGAATGGAAGAATAATTGCCGAGTATGGGACGATTGGAATTTGCCATTTTACCCAGTCGTGGGTAATCATGATATCACACATAATGGCTGGACTTTGTTCTGCGACCAATTCAAAACCTCTTTCTATGAGTTCACTGTCAGAGTCGGTGGCCAATATGACCGCTTCATTTTTCTCGATTCAGCCAACGGAACGCTTGGCGACTTCCAGATTGATAAAATCGAAGACAATGCGTTAAGCAATGATGGGAAACAGATCCGCAACACCTTTGTGTTTACCCACACCAATATTTTCCGTCCGTCTCTTAACGAGTTTGCCTCGACCTATTGCCGAGAGGAAATGTACTATATCCTGAATAAACTGGCCGAGTGGAACACGACTATCATGTTCTATGGCCACGTCCATGCCTGGGATGACCGTTACTTCGGTGAATGTCCAAACGGCCAAAAGGTAAGGCATATCACGATGCCCTCGATGAACTTTGTGGACCATCCTGACGGCGGCGATGACCTGATCGTGAGGGTTACTGTCTACAAGGATAACCGCGAGCCCAAAGTTGAACCCGTCGGCCTCTATTGCAAGGAACGCACTAGGCAGGAGTTGAAAGATGCCGGCTTTTACGTAGACACCAAATAAAAACGACCAATCCAAATGATATCGTAGTGACGAGATATGACTAAAAACGATCTGAAAATAGTTTTCTTCGGCACTCCCGAATTTGCCGTGGAAAGTTTGAAACGACTGGTCGATGGCGGCTACAATGTGGCAGCCGTAGTGACTATGCCCGACAAACCTGCCGGGCGAGGACGACAATTGCAACAAAGCGACGTGAAAAGGTTTGCCGTCGAACGTGGGCTGCCTGTCTTGCAACCTGTGAGCCTCAAGGACGAGGCCTTCATTAACGAGTTGCGGGCTATACAGGCCCAGTTGTTTATTGTCATCGCCTTCAGAATGCTGCCCGAGGCAGTATGGCAGATGCCGCCGCTGGGCACGTTCAACTTGCACGCCTCGCTGCTGCCCCGTTATCGTGGTGCCGCGCCCATTAACTGGGCGGTGATGAACGGTGACACCGAAACCGGCGTGACCACCTTCTTCCTTAAACACGAGATTGACACAGGTGATGTCATCCAACAACGCAGTTGTCCCATCGGGCGGCACGATAATGTCGAGGTGGTTTATGACCGGCTCATGCTGATGGGAGCAGACATGGTGCTCGAGACAGTTGATGCTATCATTGCCGGGACTGTGAAGCCCATCCCGCAGGAGCTGATGCTCACTGCGGGCCAGCAGCCTACACCAGCCCCCAAGATTTTCAAGGACACGTGCCGCATCGATTGGAGCCGCCCCGCCGAAGTGCTCTATAACCACATTCGCGGTCTCTCGCCCTATCCCGCGGCTTGGACCTCGCTGGCCGATGAAGCAGGCCACGAACTGACGACTGTCAAAATCTACGAGACAGGTGAGCCTAGGCCCTTTAATTCGAGCGAAACTCCTGCTCCCGGCACCATCCTCGCCGATCGCAAAACCATGTGTGTGGCTTGCTGTGACGGGTGGCTCGAGGTGCTGCAGTTGCAGCAGTCGGGAAAGAAACGCATGAGCACCGATGCTTTCCTGCGCGGATTTACCGTTGAACCTGGATTGAACTGCCGATAAAGACAGAATCAGCGAGATAGTAAAAAATAATGCGGAGCCCCATGTGGGCCCCGCATCATTTTTATCGCATTGTCAGGTGTTATTTGTTCAACAGAATGTCAATGAGTTGGGTAACATCACCAATTGAGATGTTGCTATCACCATTGACATCAGCACAGATGGTGCAGATGCCGTTGTCGTTTCCTAGCAGATAATCGATGAGGGCGCTAATATCTGAAATGGTGACATTGTGATCGTGGTTTGCATCACCGGGCTCATAGTCGTGACCGGCCAGCAAGGTTACCTGTTGGGTGTTGCTCCAATCGCTCTCGGTACCATCAACATAGAAGGCCTTCACTTTATAAGTATAGGTAGCGCCTGCAGTCAGGTTCTCGATAGTGTAGAACTTGCTGGTGATGTCGTTGAACGTGAGGGCAGCACCACCTGCAACATTGTTGCACTGCAGCGTGTAGGAGCTGACGCCTGCAGCAGGAGTCTGATCGGTCCAGTCGGCGCGGAAGGATGTACTGCCGATGTACTGCTCATTAGCGGCCTGCATGACGGGAGCATACTTGTTGAATGCGGCGGTACCGTTCAACTGCACATAAATGGTGTCGGCACCCGCACTGCGGAGCATTACCCTTGCAGAGTGGTTGCCCAGAGAGTTAGGATTATAGGTCACGGTAACCTCAACGCCATTGAGGGCAGCAGCCTTAGTAACATTGCTCTTGTCGATGGTGAAACCGCCTGTCGAGTTAACGACCTTCAGGTAAACCATACCTGTCAAGTTATAACCAATGAGGTTGAAGGTGCCGGTTACGGGCTGTCCCACTTGGGTATTGAAGCTCAATTCTGAGGGATTTGCATTGATTGTGGGAACTGCAGTGGCAGTACCAGTAACAGTGACGCTCTTGGTTTCGGCACCAGGACTCATGACACTGATGGTTCCTTCGTGGGTGCCTCCAGAGGTGGGGGCGTAGGTGACAGTAACTGTGGCTCCCGCGGCAACTTGTTCGGCCGTGAGAGTGTCGGGCGATACACGATAGTAGTTAGCTGAGCTGGTCTTGGAGAATGTGACGCCACCCAGCATGTTGATACCGGAAACTTGGAATGTCCTGGTGACGGTCTCTCCGGTACGGATGCTTCCAAAGTCAAGAGAGGTGGGCTCAACGGTCAGCACGGGGAAGGTGACTTGACCACCGGGAGGCTGGATGCCGATAACCATCGACTGATACTGGTTATAGGTTTCGCCGTCATAGTCGGTAAAGGCGTTAAGGGCAAAGTCACCATTACCGGATCCGCTCCAACCCCAGTTGATGTGATACTTATTGGTTGATACGGTATAGCCGTCAACATTGAAGGCATGACCGGCATTATTAGACAGACCACAGTAAACTATGGGGTGACCAGCCTCGAGTTCGGCCTGGATCATCGAAGCCCACTGTGAATCGCTATAGATATTGGTGCCCCATGCGCTCTGCTTGTAGATGGCCTGTACGTTGTTGTCATAACCGAAAGTTTTGCAGGCTGAGGCAATCAGGTCGGTTCTGCTAGAAGAGATACCGCTGCCATTGGGGCCATAATCCATGTGCTCGGCCTGACCGATGTAACGCATGAGTTCTGCTACAGCAGCCTTCTGAGCCGTTGTGCCAGTGCTGCCACTCCATCCGTAGTAATCCCTCATGTTGGCCCAGTCAAATATGGTTGAAGGCAGTGCAGGAATGGTGCCTAAACCTGAGATGTAGTATGAAGCAATAGAGGGCGTGGCACTAGTCGGATATTTCCAGTAATGGAAAACTTGGGCCAATGAAGTAGCAGGGCAACCGGTCAGGCACTGAGTGCCGTTGAAAACGCAGTTATTCCAGAATGGTTGAGTCTGGTCCCAACGGGCGGTCAGAAGCGGTGACACGTTTTGGGCACGCTTGGGAGCCTGTAATTTTTCTACAACCATACCAGGACGGTCCTGCAGGTACTCAATCTGGCTCTGATATAAGTCGAGCCAGTACTGCATATTGCTAGGAATGTTGTTCAGGTCGAGAGGTGCATCACCCACGGCGAGGATTTCCTCACAGCGGTCTTCACCCGAGACGATGACAAAGCGGTCGGCGGTATTAAAGATATACATCACCGGCAAGGTCACGTTAGCTGAATTGGTAATGGTTCGTTGTGAAACGAAATTAATAGAAGCGGAAGCCATCATTTTACCATTGGCAGCGGCTTGTGATTTCAAAAATGCTGCTGCTTTGGCTTGGGCCGCAACACGGTCCACATTGGCTGCAAAGACTGACATGGTCGCTAATGCGGCAGCCAGGACAAATAAGATTTTTTTCATGAAATGATAGTTTGGTAATAATTTATAATAGTATAATGATTATTTCAGCGGGCGCAAAGGTACAAAAACAATGACATATTATCCAAATAAATCCGCGTCATTTATCGCTGATTTTTAGGTTTTTTAGTCATTTTACCATTGAAATCGGACTTTGCTTCGCAAAATGTCATAGTGCTATCGGGTCAGTAATTGGTTTGATGATTGACTGAATGAGATATCAGTAAATCTCGTTCAAGAGCGTGTGGATGTGGGTGCTGGGAGAGAAACGCTCCATGGCGTGGCGGGCGATGGCTGCATGGTCCCATTCGCGGGCCATCGACATGTTGATGGCCGTGGCCAGAGTCTCCTTGTCAAAAGGCTGGAACACAATGCCGTTGCTGCTATCGATAAGCTCGGGGATACCTCCCATATTAGAACCGGCAACGGGTGTGCCGGCGCACAACGATTCTACAACACTGAGGGGGTTGTTCTCATACCATTGTGACGGAGCCACACTGAAACGAGCCTTGGCAAGCAGATGGGCGACATCGGCGGCTTCGAGCATGCCCAGGAACTCGATGTTGGGCGCGTCGGCATACTTGATGCGCAGTGAGGGCTCCAGTCTGCCGCTGCCGGCAACCTTGAGCTTGTAGGGCAACTGTGAGGCCACTTCCATTAGGTCGCTGACGCCTTTTTCGGTAGAAAGGCGTCCCACAAAGCAATAGTAGTCTTCGCGGGGGGCGTTGACGTCAACATTCTGGTACTGCTGGCGTTTTACGGGATCGATGAAGTTGTTGAGCACCCTGATCTTGTCGGGTGAAAAGCCGCCCTCTTTCATCTTGGCAGCCATGAATTCGCTTGGGCAGATAAAGACGTCGGTGTTCTCTTCTAGTGTGCGACGGTTCCACTTGAGCGCTTCGAGCCATGCTACACCGCTGGCGGGCAAAGAGCCCTTCATGCACTTGTGAAACAACACATTCAGCTTCGTGCCTGTAAAACATTTCTCGCATGGCTTGTCGTTCAGCAGGCAGTCATAGCGGGGACACAGCAGCTTGTAGTCATGCAGCGTCCACACCACACGAATGCCGCGTTTGTGAGCCAGTTCCCCCACAACAGGCGAGAGATAGCTGTGCACGTTGTGGAGGTGAACTACGTCGGGCTTGAAGTCGTCAAGCACAGCTTCAAAGCATGAACGCACGTCGCCTTTTCCCAGTGTGCGGTTCATCGCCTGCCACTGCTCCTTGAAACCGCCGTTAAAGGACACGCGGCTAGCAAAGCGGTTCTGGTATTTGGCGGGCAGGTTCTGCGGGTACTCCATGGCAAACACCTGAGCCTCCACGCCGTTCTCACGGAGCAGAGTCTCGGTGTTGAGGACAACGACGCAGTCGCCGCCTCGGGGATAATAAAACTTATTGACCAAGAGTACACGTTTTACCATAGGCAAATGTTCACTGGTTGGTTATACTGATATAACGTACCAGCCTGCGCTTTATTATATGGTTAATGACGTTAAAGCAGATGTGGGATAGGACCCTTTACACGTTGAAACGGAACACGACGATGTCGCCATCCTGCATGACATACTCTTTGCCCTCGATGTGCAGCTTACCGGCTTCCTTGACGGCTGCCTCACTGCCATAGTGGATGTAGTCGTCATACTTGATGATTTCGGCACGGATGAAGCCGCGCTCAAAGTCGGTGTGGATGACACCTGCGCATTGTGGCGCTTTGCTGCCGCGGCGGTAGGTCCATGCGCGCACCTCTTTGGGGCCTGCCGTCAGGAAGGTCTCGAGGTTCAGCAGGGCATAGGCCGACTTGATGATGCGGTTCACGCCGCTCTCTTCCAGACCGATCTCGGCAAGGAACATCTGGCGCTCTTCATAGTCCTCGAGCTCAGCAATCTCACTCTCGGTTTGTGCGGCGACAATCAGGATTTGGGCATCCTCGTCCTTGACAGCCTCGCGCACGGCGTCGACATAGGCATTGCCATTGACGACGCTCTTGTCGTCGACGTTGCAGACGTACATCACAGGCTTGTTGGTGAGCAGGAACAGTTCATGGGCGATTTTCTCCTCGTCCTTGTTGAGCAGCTCCACGGTGCGGGCGCTGCGTCCTTGTTCCAGGGCCTCCTTGTAGCGCTTGAGCACTTCATATTGCACCTTGGCTTCACGGTCACCACCTGTTTGGGCCTGTTTTTGCACACGGTTGATGCGGCTCTCGATGGTTTCCAGGTCACGCATCTGCAGCTCCAGGTCAATGACTTCCTTGTCGCGCACGGGATCGACGGTGCCGTCTACATGGGTGACGTTGTCATCGTCAAAGCAGCGCAGCACATGGATGATGGCGTCGGTTTCGCGTATGTTGCCCAGGAATTTGTTTCCAAGTCCCTCGCCGCGGCTTGCTCCCTTGACCAGTCCGGCAATATCTACAATCTCGACAGTGGTGGGCACGATGCGTGCAGGGTTGACCAGTTTGGCCAGCTCATTGAGGCGCTCGTCGGGGACGGTGATGACACCCACATTGGGCTCGATAGTGCAGAAAGGGAAGTTTGCTGACTGTGCCTTGGCATTTGACAGGCAGTTAAACAAAGTTGATTTTCCCACGTTGGGCAATCCAACGATTCCACATTGTAATGACATAAGCGATTTCTTGTTTTAATTCATGTTTAGCACTATTTCCCTTGTTGCTTGGCCCAGCTGTCTTTCAGACCGATGGTGCGGTTGAATACCAGGTGGTCGGGCGTGGTGTCGGGATCAACGCAGAAGTATCCGATGCGCTGGAACTGGAACTTGTCCTCCACCTTGGCCGTCTGTGCCAGATAGGGCTCAATCTTGGCGTTGGGCAGGACGCGCAGCGACTCGGGGTTGAGCAGCTCGCGGAAGTCGTGCTCGGTGTCGGCGCTGGGGTTCTCGACGGCGAACAGGCGGTCATAGAGCCTGACTTCGGCATCAACGCAGTGACGGGCGCTCACCCAGTGAAGGGTTCCCTTGACTTTGCGTTGGCTGCCGGCGCTGCCGCTCAGCGTGTCGGGGTCATAGGTGCATTGGATTTCGGTCACGTTGCCGTCGGCATCCTTGGTGCAACCGGTGCACATGATGATGTAGGCACCCTTGAGACGCACTTCCTTGCCCGGTGTGAGGCGGAAGAACTTCTTGGGAGGCTCCTCCATGAAGTCGTCACGCTCGATGTAGATTTCGCGTGAGAAGGGCATCTGGTGCTTGCCGGCATTCTCCTGCTCGGGGTTGTTGTCCATCTCCATCATCTCGACCTTGTCCTCGGGATAGTTGGTGATGACCACCTTGACAGGATTCAGGACGGCGCTCACGCGGTTGGCGTGATGGTTCAGTTCCTCGCGGATGTTGTGTTCCAGCAGGCCGATGTCGTTCAGAGCCTCATATTTGGTGTAACCGATATCTTCAATGAAGTTTTTGATAGCCTGGGCCGTGAAACCACGACGGCGCAGGCCGCACAGGGTGGGCATGCGGGGGTCGTCCCAGCCGGCCACCAGTCCTTCCTTGACCAGCTGCAGCAGCTTGCGCTTGCTCATCACCGTGTAGGTGAGGTTCAGGCGGTTGAACTCAATCTGGCGCGGGCAGTACTCGCTGGCACTCTCGCCTGCCAACTCGTGTACGAAGTAGTCGTACAGGTCGCGGTGAGGCACGAACTCTAAGGTGCAGATTGAGTGCGTCACGCCCTCAAAATAGTCACTCTGTCCGTGGGCAAAGTCATACATGGGATAGACGTTCCACTTGTTGCCAGTGCGCCAGTGCGGCGTCTTGATGATGCGGTAGATAATCGGGTCGCGGAAGTGCATGTTGCTCGATGCCATGTCAATCTTGGCGCGCAACACATGGCTGCCCTCTTCAAATTCTCCGGCATTCATGCGCTCGAACAAGTCAAGGTTCTCCTCCGGGCTGCGGTCACGATAGGGACTGTTGGTGCCGGGGATAGTGGGCGTTCCCTTTTGCTGCGCAATCTGTTCGCTGGTCTGGTCATCAACATAGGCCTTGCCTTCCTTGATGAGACGAACTGCAAACTCGTACAGTTTGGGGAAATAGTCGCTGGCATAGTACAGGCGGTCGGCCCAGTCAAATCCCAGCCAATGGATATCGCGCATGATGGACTCGACATACTCGGTGTCTTCCTTCTGCGGATTGGTGTCGTCAAAGCGCAGGTTGCAAGTGCCGCCAAACATCTCGGCAACGCCAAAGTCCATGCAGATGGCCTTGGCATGGCCAATGTGCAGATAACCGTTAGGCTCAGGCGGGAAACGCGTGTTCAGTCTTCCTCCGTTTTTACCAGCCGCCAAGTCATCGGCGACAATCTGCTGTACAAAATTCAGAGGCTTCTTCTCTTCGCCTCCAGCGTTGATATTATCTATATTCTCCGCCATATTAGAATGTTTGAAAAATCGTTTTTAATTGAAATAATTGGCAAAAGTAGTAATTTTCTTTCAATTTTTGCGCAATTCGTGCCAAAAAGGTCAATAAGACGAAAAGCATGGGCCGCAAGGTCAGTGAGGATTTTGTTTTTTTGCCTTTGTCATGGTGGTAGTTGGGAGTTTTTTTGTAAGTTTGCAGCAAATATTGAAGACGATGAAACACTTGATGTGGATAGTGATGGCTGGTGCGTTGCTGCTGGCAGGTTGTGGTGAGAAAAAGTCACCGCTGGACGCCGAGGCGCGTGACAGCGGCATGAGGGCCGCGGCGGCACTTGTGGCTGTGGATCACACCGACACAATGTCGATGGAACGTGCCGTGATGGACGCCAAGGCCAAGCAGAGCGTGTATGCGCTCAAGCGTGATTCGGCTGCCGTCAGGGCATTTGACGAGGCGTTCCGCGCCTATCTCAAGGAGAAAGACAAACTGTTGTATCAATCGATATTCCCTGACGAGAAATGAAGAAATTGCCGATATTCATGATAGTGATGCTGTTGTTGCTCACGGCATGCGACGGGGCGTCAAAGCGCGGCGAAGCCTTGGGACGCGAGTTCATGGCGGCATGGGGCGACACTGCGGCGATGCGTCAAGTGGTGAAACGATTTAATGCACTGCGTGATGACAGCTTGCGGTGGCCTTGGGAGATTAAGGCCGCAAACAGGGCATTTACCAATCCTTTGCTGGCCGATGGCCGCGATTCGCTGTTTCAGGCAGCAAATGTCATTGTCCTGTCACCAACTGAGCTGGCACAGCGCAAATGCCAAACGATGGTGGAAGTGCTCATGAGACAAGAAGATGAGCCCGACTCGGCTGCCGACCATCTGTCGCTGATTCATTGGCTGTGCTACACCTTCGGATATGACCGCCATGTGGAGGTGTTTGACAGCACATTGCAGGCATCGGTGGACAAATTGTCGGTACATGAGCAGATGCTCGTCTATGCCCAAGCCTCTCGACCTGCCGCTTTGGGCGCTGCTCTTGCCCATGACGCCAACCAATCCGATGCCGACATGGCCGACATCAACCAGCGCATCAACGAATTGCGGGGAATCTACACTCCCGAAGACTACAAAACCTTTGAGGCTGCCTATCAAGGAGCCCTCAAAACAAAATGACCTCCAGAATCTGCCTTAACTCTTAACAATATAACTTGACTCATGAACTCCTTTCAAGAATACCTCGACACGGTGAACAGGGCAATTGCCAAGATTCCTTATCCCGAACAGCCTTTACAACTCTACGAGCCCATCGCCTATCACATGGCACTGGGCGGCAAGCGTGTGCGCCCCGTGCTGGCGCTGATGGCTTGTGATGCGTTTGGCGGTGACCTTCTCGTGGCGCTTGATGCCGCTGTGGGCATCGAGATGTTCCATAACTTCACCCTGTTGCATGACGACGTGATGGACAATGCCGACGTTCGTCGAGGCAAGCCCACGGTGCATCGTCGGTGGAATGATAATACCGCCATCCTGAGCGGCGACACAATGCTCACCATCGCCACACAATACATTGCGAGTACTGCCAACTGGCAGGTGATGGACCTGTTCAACAAGACCGCCATTGAGATCTATGAAGGGCAGCAGTGGGACATGGACTTTGAGGAACGCAACGATGTCACTGTCGATGAGTACATGAACATGATACGCCTCAAGACATCGGTGTTGCTGGGTTGTGCTCTCAAGACCGGTGCCCTCATTGCTGGAGCCGATGTTGCCGAGTGCGACAAAATCTATGAGGCTGGTGTCAACATGGGGCTGGCCTTCCAGCTCATGGACGACATGCTTGACGTGTGGGGCAACCCCGAGACCTTCGGCAAGGAAATCGGCGGTGATATCATGAACAACAAAAAGACATTCCTGCTCATCAATGCCATGCAGCTTGCCAAGGGCGATGATGCCGATGAACTGCGTCACTGGCTCAATGACCCCTATGTCACCCGCGACGACAAGGTGCCTGCTGTGACCGCCCTCTATGAGCGCCTGGGCGTGCGCAAGCTGGCCGCAGATGCCATTGCACTTTATAACGGACTTGCTATTGATGCGTTCAATCAATTGAAAATCAGCGATGAAGACCGTGAGGCATTCATCTCGCTAGCCAATAAACTGGCAGGCCGCATTTATTAACCAAACAACCATAACGGCTTGTTGGCAACGGTAACAATAGATAATGATTGTTAGAAAAGTTGTCCAAGTTGTCTGAAGAAGAGATTATGATTGACAGTCATTCTCATATTTATTGTGACGCATTCGACGAGGACCGTGATGCGGTAGTTGCTCGGGCGCGAGAAGCTGGAGTGCGGCACATCGTGCTGCCTAACGAGAATTTGGAGAGTGTACCTCGCCTTGCCGCCATGCAAGAGCAATATCCCGATTATGTCTCGATGGCATTGGGGCTGCATCCCGAGGATGTCCACGATGACTATCTTGAGGTTCTGGGCAAGATGCGTCCCATGCTCGACCAATATCCCGTCGTGGCCGTTGGTGAAATCGGCATCGACCTTTATTGGGACAAGACTTGGCGCGAGCAGCAAAAGCACGCCCTCGACATTCAGTTGCACTGGTGCCATGAATTGGGCGTGCCTTTCATCATGCATTGCCGAGAGGCGCTTGACGATATCCTTGATGTCATCGACCACTTGGATTGCCCTGTGCCGCCAGGTGTATTCCACTGTTTTGCCGAGATGCCGGCCGATGTTGAGCGCGTTCGCCGCAGGGGAGACTTCTACTTTGGCGTGAATGGCGTGGTGACTTTCAAGAAAAGCACGGTGCCGCAGTTGCTGCCCGTCATCGGGCTCGATCGCCTGCTGTTGGAAACCGATGCTCCTTATCTGACACCCGTGCCACACCGCGGCAAGCGCAACGAGAGTGCCTATATCCCTCACGTAAACGACTTTATCGCCAAGTCGTTAGGCGTTTCGCCTGAAGATGTCAGTGCCGCCACGGACCGCAATGCCGCCCGACTTTTCAACCTCACGTTTTAAAAGCAATTGAGGTTATAGTAATTATAGAAACCACATAACACAAGGGCCCGCAACTTGATGCTGCGGGCCCTTGTCGTATCGTTCAGGAAAATGTTTTACCAGATAATGGCGCGTTCGGCGGGATCGAGCCACATCTTGTCACCGGGGGTGATATCGAACGCGTCAAAGAACGTGTCGATGTTCCTCAAGGTGGCGTTCACGCGGTAGCGGCCGATGGAGTGGGGGTCACTCTTGGTCTGCTGGAAGATGGCCTCATCGGTCATGTTGTCGGCCCAGATGCGGCCATAGCTCAGGTAGAAACGCTGTGCGGGAGTGAAACCGTCAATAATCTGGTTCTCGCGGAATTGCTGAGTAGTCTTGAATGCATCGTAGGCGATGCGCAGACCGCCCTGGTCGGCGATGTTCTCGCCCAAGGTGAGGTGACCATTGGCATGCTGATCCTTCACAACGATGATTTGGTCGAACTGCTCGGCAAGTTTCTCGGCAGCTGCCTGGAACTGCTTGGAGTCTTCCTCGGTCCACCAGTCGGTCATGTTGCCGTACTGGTCGAACATGCGGCCCTGGTCGTCAAAGCCGTGAGTCATCTCGTGGCCAATTACTACGCCGATAGCGCCAAAGTTGGTAGCATCGTCGGCGTCCACATCAAAGAAGGGCGGTTGCAGGATGGCGGCGGGGAAGCAAATCTCGTTGGTGGTGGGGTTGTAGTAGGCGTTTACCGTCTGCGGTGTCATGCCCCACTCGTCCTTGTCAACGGGCTTGCCCATCTTGTCCAGGTTGCGGCGGGTCTCGTAGAGGCTGGCAGCCTTGATATTCTCATACAGGCTCTTGCTGGGGTCAACCTGCAAGCCGCTGTAGTCACGCCACTTGTCGGGATAACCGATCTTGACGGTAAAGGCATTGAGCTTCACCAGGGCGTTGATTTTGGTCTGCTCGCTCATCCAGGTCAGGCCGGCGATGTGAGCTGCCAACGACTTGCGCAGTTCGTTGATGAGCTTCATCATCTTCTCCTTGCTGCCATGGGCAAAGTACTTGCTCACATAAACCTCGCCAACGGCCTCGCCCAGCAGTGAGTTGGGGAATCCCAAAGCGCGTTTCCAGCGGGGCTTGCGCTCCTTCTGTCCGCTCAGCATGCGGCCATAGAAGTCAAATGAGGTTTCGCCAAAGTCGTCGCTCAGGTAGCCCGATGCACCCTTGATGAGGATGCCAGCCATATAGTCGCGCATCTGCTGCTCGTTGAGCTTGGTCATCAGCGTGTTAGCTACTTCCATCACCTTAGGCTCGGTCAGGATAACCCATTCCACGTTAGGAACGCCCATCAGGTTGAAATACTCTTTCCAGTTGACGGCGGGATAGTCCTGCTGCAGCTGGTCCACGGTGCGGATGTTGTACAGCTTATTATAATCGCGGGCTTCGGCGCGGTCCATCTTGGCTTGAGCAAACTTGTACTCGATGTCGTAGATGGTGCGGCTGGCACGCATGGCTTCATTCTTTTTGTAGCCTGACAGCATGAACATCTTTACCAGGAAATCGCGGTAAGCCTGCTGGATTTTCTTGCTGTCGGCGTCGGTGTTCAGGTAGTAGTCCCTGTCGGGCAGACCGCTGGTACCGGCGCTTAGCCACATCACGTTCATGTCACTGTTCTTGAGGTCAGTTTCCACGCCAATGCCGAAGAACGGGTTACCAATCTTCAAGTGTTGGTCGGCAAGGAACGGAGTCAGGTTGGCTTTCTTGAACGCTTTGATGTTTGCAAGGTCGGCAGCCATGGGGGCGGCACCCTCGCGGTTCAGGCGGTCGCTATCCATTGCCATCTTGTAAAGGTCGGCAACTTTCTGGTCAACAGTACCGAACTCATGCTCGGTTTTGCCCAGTTCCAGGAACATGTCGCGCAGACGGTTCTCGTTCTGCTCGGCAAGCACGTTGAACACGCCATAGCTTGAATACTCGGGCCTTTCACTCAGGGGGTGGGCTTTCATCCAGCCACCGCCGGCATACTCATAGAAATCCTCACCCGGCTTAACGCTCAGGTCCATGTCGGCACGGTTCACACCATGCGTCACTTGTGCCTGTACGGCAGGCACGGCAGCCATCATGATGGCCATAGCTAATAACATTTTCTTCATTGTTACTAATAAATAATATTTAGGTTAATCGGTTTTGCAATTTCTTTTCCAACTCGCAAATATAGCAATAATCCGAAAAACCATCACAAACCATCAGGAAAAAACGTCATTAACGCTCTCTCCTGATATCTCACTTCTAATTTCTGAGTCAATTAGAATGGGGTGCTGGCATCTCCGGGGCCTTGGAGGAAGTCCACATTGGGTGGGGGAGGGCTGAATGCGTCGGCAGGAGAAGCCGCACCCGTGGAGACGTTGCCAACATTCATCTTGGACTCATAGGTGGTCTCGCTGGTGAGGTTGTAGTTCTCGTCCTCGTTCTCGAAACGGGCATATTGGCTGACAAAACGCATGTTCACCGTATCGGTGGCGCCGCTGCGGTGTTTGGCGACGATGAACTCGGCAACACCCTTGATGTTGTTGCCCTCGGCATCCACACTGGATTTGGTGTAGTATTCAGGCCTGTGGATGAAGCACACGATGTCGGCGTCCTGCTCGATGGCGCCCGACTCGCGCAAGTCGCTCAGCTGCGGACGTTTGCCCAGCTTGTCGTCGGCGGCACGCGTTTCGACGCTTCGGTTGAGCTGCGACAAGGCAATGATGGGGATATCCAGTTCCTTGGCCAGCTGCTTGAGGTTACGCGAAATGGTGCTCACCTCCTGCTCGCGGCTGCCGAACTTCATGCCCGTGGCGTTCATCAGCTGCAGGTAGTCGATGATGATGATTTTCACGTGATGCTCGCGCACGAGTCGGCGGGCTTTGGTCCTCAATTCAAAGATGGACAACGACGGCGTGTCGTCGATAAACAATGGGGCAGTGCTCAGGTTGCGGGTGCGCGTCATCAGGTTCTCCCACTCGGGCTGCGACAGCTGTCCGCTCTTGATTTTGCTGCCCTCGAGCGAGCATACATTGCTAATTAAGCGGTTCACCAGTTGCAGGCTCGACATCTCAAGCGAGAACACGGCAACGGGCTGGTTGTAATCAACCGCCATGTTCTTGGCCATTGACAGGACAAAGGCTGTCTTACCCATTGCAGGACGAGCAGCGATGATGATCAGGTCGCTCCTTTGCCAGCCGCTGGTGAGGCTGTCCAGCTTGTGGAATCCGGAGGCCAGGCCGCTCAAGCCTTCGGGGCGGTTAGCGGCTTCCTCGATTTTCTTGATGGCGTCCTGTACGGCGTTCTCGATGGGGATGACGTCGCGCTTGAGGGTGTTCTTGGAAATCTCAAACAGTTTGCCCTCAGCTTCCTGCATGAGGTCATAGACGTCAATGGATTCGTCAAAGGCCAAGTTCTGGATTTGACCGCTGTAGCTGATGAGCTCGCGCGCCAGGTATTTTTGAGCCACGATGCGGGCATGGAACTCGGCATTGGCGGCGCTTGACACAAGACCTGTCAACTCGCTGATGCGGATGGCGCCGCCCACCTCGTCGAGCGCCTTGTTGGAGCGCAACTTGTCGGTCACGGTGAGCATGTCGATGGGTTTGCCCTCGGCGGCAAGCGACTGGATGGCCTCGTAGATTTTTTGGTTAGCTGGATTATAGAAGGCTTCTGGCTTGAGTATTTCGCACACATTATTATATGCGTCTTTCTCAAGCATTAACGCGCCCAGCACGGCATCCTCGAGTGAGGTGTCCTGGGGCGGCAGTTTGCCGAATTCGCTCATTATCTCGGGCTCATGAGTGGGGCGCGTGCGGCGGCGCGCCTGTTTGCCGGTTTCAAATTCTTCCATTATATCAAATATTTGTTGTCTATCTGGTAAGGTCTCACGCTAAGTCGCTAAGTAGTTATCAAACAACTTAGTTTTTTGTCAAACAACTTGAACAACGTTGAACAACATAAACAACTCTCTTTTTTGTCGTCACGGCTGTTTGACAAAAGCGAGGGCAAAGGTAGTGAAAAACGTTGGATAATCCCGCAGGGATTATTTACATTCTATTCACATGATGTTGACAATGTTGTTATTTTTGAATGAGAACGGTTGATTATTCCAACAATAGTTAGTAATTTTGCAACAAAGTAAATACAAACCCGTATGATGACAGCAGAAGAAAGAAACAAAGAGATTGAATGGTTGATGGGAAGTATCAAGCGATCGGCCGCCGGAGGGCATGGCATGACTTTTACGTTCGTCTTCATAGCTGTTTTATTCATAGCCTTTGGCATCTTTGCGTTGTTCTTCTTTGACAGAGGTGAAGACTATACGGTTTCACCTTTCCTGTTATTAATGGGAGGAGTGTTCCTGTTATCAGCACTGATTAGTTATGTTTCTAACAAAAGAATTGCCTGTGCCGAGACTCCTGGGGAATTATTAGCCACCCATGACAGGATGTGGATCATTCAATCAGTCTTTCTTATAGTTGGCATTGTTGTTCTAGCCGTGTTGACTAAAGGCAATCTTTTGTCTAAAACATGTTTAGTGTTAAGCGGGTTACTGCTGGTAATCGCTGGATGGCTGGCCATGCAACAGCGGTTGAGATTATGGGTAGGTATTGCTTTATTGATTGCAGAAAGCGCTTTACTCTATTTCTCTGGTATTAGCCTTCTAGTGAGTTTATCCCTTCTCCTTGTGATGCTTTCAATCATTAAGGGGGAAAAATCGTTATTCGCGAGTAAAGAGAGTGAAGGCTTGGATGAGAACGACGAACAAAATTTCAGGCGCCTGCGGGAACTGGTGAAAGAAAGCGAGTTACGTAATTAATAATGATTACAAACACAAATAAATAATAGAATTGTTATGAAACTTTACAGGATGATGACTATGGTCGCTGTGGCGATGCTGGCAATGACGGCGCTTGCACAGCAGACAACGATGACCTTTAACGACGCGGCGCGTCACCAGACCGTTACTGTAACCGCCGTGGGCGAGGATGTCGTGCGTGTGGATGTGGTGCCCGACGGATGGAGCGGTACCCGGTTGCCATCACTGGCACTGGACAAGAGCGCCCGGGCCGAGATCAAGGTCGAAGAGTTGGAGGACATGAGCGTGATGCGCACTGGTAGCGGCATGAAGGTGGTGCTGGACCGGAGCATGGGCAGTATCACTGTGGGTAGCCGCAATGGCTACTATGTTACCGACCTGTGTGACCGCACTTCACCTACGTTGAGTTTGTTGCACTATGGCCATGAGTCGTTCTATGGTGCGGGCGAGCGCGGTTACTCGTTCAACCTGGCGGGCGACACACTCATTAATTACAACAGCCAGAACTATGGCTACCAGATGGGTGAAGCGCGCACTAAGCTGATGGGCATCACCATGCCGATGGTGATTTCGTCTAAGGGTTATGGTGTGCTGTTTGACGACTTCTGCAAGTCGTCGCTCTATCTGGGCAATCAAGGTATTGAGTACAGCTCCACATCTCCGCAACCCATTTCCTATTATGTCATCAACGGCAATGGCCGGGTCGAGAACGTGGTCAGGAACTTCACTTGGCTGGTGGGCCGCCAGGAGTTGCCGCCACTGTGGACACTGGGTTACATCACCTCCAAATATGGCTACCATGACCAGCGCGAGAGCGAGGGTGTGGTTGATACCCTCAAACGCGAGGGCTATCCGCTCGACGGCATCGTGTTTGACCTGTACTGGTATGGCAAGGAGGAAGACATGGGCCGTCTGGAATGGGACAAGCAGCAATGGCCCGACCACCGTGGCATGTTGCGCAACTTCAAAGAGAAAGGCGTTAATGTGGTAACCATTTCACAGCCCTATGTGCTGACCAATGGCCGTGCCATCGATAATTACCGCCTGTTGGACCCCCAGGGCATCTTCTGCAAGACCGACGGCACCGACACCACCCACACGGTGACCATCTGGGTGGGGCAGGGTGGCATGTTTGACGTGTCTAATCCCGCCACACGCCTGTGGCTGCGTAACCGCTACAAATCGCTTACCGACGAAGGTGTTACCGGTTGGTGGGGAGACTTGGGCGAACCTGAGAAGCATCCGCTCGAGATACGCCACTACAATGGCTTGACCGCAGAGCAGTACCACAACTACTACGGCAACGAGTGGAGCAAGATCATCTATGACATGTTCAAGGAAGAGTATCCCAACCGTCGTCCGATGGTCATGATGCGTGCCGGCACAGCTGGCTTGCAGCGTTACTCGGTATTCCCCTGGTCAACCGACGTTTCACGCTCGTGGGGAGGTCTGCAGCCTCAAGTGACCATTATGCTCAACGCGGGCTTGAGCGGTTTGGGTTATATGTCGCACGACGTGGGCGGTTTTGCCGTAGATCCCAGTAACAAACGTGATGGCGAACTCTACATCCGTTGGCTGCAACTGGGCCTGTTCTCGCCCATGCTGCGCACCCACTCGACCTATCATGCTGAGCCCTACCACTACACCGAGTTTGGCGACCTCACGTTGCACCTCATCAAGCAGCGCTACACTTGGTTGCCTTATAACTATACGCTAGCCTACGACAATGCGCGCAATGGCTTGCCCATGGTGCGTCCGCTGGGCTTCTATGAGGATGATAAGGATATCAGCCGTTACGACGGCATTTGGGACCAGTACCTTTGGGGCCGCGATGTGATGGTCGCTCCCGTGATGCAGCAGGGAGCCGTCAGCCGTGAGATTACCTTCCCTGAGGGCACTTGGGTGGACATCAACCATCCTGAGAAACGTTATGAAGGCCACACAACGGTCAACTATGCCGCCCCGCTCGAGGTGCTGCCTTTGTTCGCTCGTGCTGGTGCCTTTATTCCGCAGGCCAACTATGAGATGGACAATGTGGGTGACTATAACCCCGATAAATTAGACATTATATATTATTGTAGCGACTCTCCATCTTCCTACACCATGTTTGATGACGACCTGCACTCCACTGGCACACTGGATAGGGATAAGCATCGCGAGATACAGTTTGTTGCAACCCCGCAGGGAAAAACGCGCTATATCACCATCCAGGGCCGTGGCGATATTGTTGGCGATGCGCCCACCAAGGAATATCGCCTCATCGTCCCCGCCACTGCTAAGCCTGGCAAGGTGATCATCAACGGCCAGAAGGCTGCAGGAGTTACCTATGACAAGCGCACAGCCACTCTCATCATTCCTGTCTCGATTCCCGACATTGCCCAGGCTACAATCATCGAAATCACCAAATAACAAACGAAAACGATAAGCACAATTATTATTGCGCTTATCGTTTTCCTGTGTAGGGGTAGTGTTAGATGACGACGGCGGTGCCGCTGGTGGCTACCATGAGCATGGAGTTGTCCTTGCCGATGGTCTCGTAGTCGATGTCGATGCCCACGATGGCATTGGCCCCCATCTCACTGGCACGGTCCATCATTTCGTTCATGGCGATGTCCTTGGCCTGGCGCAGCACTTTCTCGTAGCTGGCCGAGCGGCCGCCCACGATGTCGCGGATACCTGCAAAAATGTCTTTCAGGAAATTGGCGCCGATAATTGTCTCGCCAGTAACTACGCCCTTATACACACGGATAGGGCAGCCTTCGATTTGCGGAGTTGTTGATAGTATCATATCCTTATAAAAATTTGTTTGGTGAAACTTTCAATTGTCAAACTGCAAAAATAATGCCAATACCTTTTTAAAGAAAAATGAAAAGTGTAAAATAATTAGACACTTTAGTGAAAAAACACAGTTATTCTTTGTTTTTTTGCTGTATTCCTTTGGCTTTAAAAAGGCTAAAATATTAAATTTGTAGCAGTGAAACAGTTGTTATGGCATGTTTAATCATTTATCTAACCAATAAAACTCAACCACTATGAAACAATTTATCCATCTTCTTGTTTTATTGCTGGCCATCATGTTGCCGGCAAAAGCCGTCGCCAGTTCTACCGTTGTGGATGGTATCTACTACAACTTCAATACCTACTCGTGGACTGCGACAGTGACCTTTAAAGGAGGTTCTTATGATCAGTATCCTGATTATTATACGGGTGATCTGGTGATTCCCGATTCGGTTGTATATGGCGGCAATACCTATGCGGTTGCTGCCATTAGCACCAGGGCGTTCTCGGCGAGCACCGGCCTGACGAGCATCGTAATGCCTAACACCATCACTACCATTGGCGAATATGCCTTCATTGCGTGCACTGGCCTGAAGAGCGTTACACTCTCCAACTCACTTAAAACAATCCAGAGGGGGGCATTCTACAATTGCAATCAGATGACCGACATCAACTTGCCGGCATCGCTCACCACCATCGATGAATCAGCTTTCTTTTTTTGCGATAGTCTTCACAATCTGAACATTCCTAAATCTCTCAAAACGATCGGATATGATGCCTTTGCTTATTGTACAGGATTGACATCGATCACTGTGGATAGCGAAAATACAAAATTTGATTCCCGTGAAGATTGTAATGCAGTGATAGAAACAAATACTAATAAACTGGTGTTGGGGTGCGCTAACACGGTGATTCCCAATACAGTTACAGCCATCGGCAACTATGCTTTCTATGGCGGTTCCTTGGCGGCCATCGATATTCCGGCCTCGGTAAAATCTATTGGTGCCGGTGCTTTTTGTTGGTGCAGCAAACTCGAGAGTATGATAATTCCTAACACGGTCACTAGCGTTGGGGCTGCTGTGTTTCAAGGTTGTTCTAACCTGAAAAGCGTCACGCTGAGCAATGCCATGACCGAAATTACCCATAGCTTATTTGAGGGTTGCAGCCGTCTGACTGATGTGGCCATCCCTGCCGGTGTCACCGAAATCAAACAGTATGGGTTTAGACATTGTGGTGAATTGACTGGCCTTACTCTTCCTGAGGGAGTGAGAATAATTGGTAGGTGGGCCTTTGAGCATTGTAACAAACTGGCGAATCTGAACCTGCCTGACTCTCTCAGGACCATCGAAGAAGGTGCATTTCTCGAATGCTATGCCTTGAAAAGTTTAGCCTTCCCCAAAACAGTCACCGATATCAAGGTGGGCGCCTTCAGGTGGAACCAAAGTCTGGAGAGCATCACAGTGGATAGTGAGAACCCTAAATTTGATTCCCGCAATGATTGTAATGCCCTGATTGAAACAGCCACTAATACCCTGATTGCAGGCTGCACTAACACCGTGATACCCCCAACAATAACTGTCATTGCCGATGGCGCGTTTTGGGGCCGCACTAAACTGCGTGCTGCCGACCTGCCTGACGGACTCACCTACATCGGGAATTGGGCCTTCGCCTACTGTGATAGTCTGCCTGTTGTGAGAATACCCGCATCGGTCACCGCCCTCAGTCCCTATGCATTCTATGAATGCAAACACCTGCAAAATGTTTATTCCATGATTACCGATCCCGCAGCCATTGAGATGGGTAACAAAATGTTTTACTATTATGGATACAACTACAATTACCGCACGCTTTATGTGCCTGCAGGTTCGCTCGAAGCTTATCAGGCCGACACGAGATGGAGTGACTACTTTGGCAACATTGTTGAGATGGATCCCGGGACTGGTGACGTGAACGGAGATGGTGTGTTGTCGATTGGTGACATTTCTGCCCTGATCGACTTGCTGATCGCTGGCGGTGATCTTCCTGTATGGGCTGATGTGAATGGCGACGGTCATGTGACCATCGGCGATGTATCGGCCTTGATCGACATGCTGATGGAAGGGAACTGATGATTGGCTGCGTAAAGGCAGTTGACACATATATTATTTTATTCTAGTGTACCCCCAGTGAACTGCATGCTCTTGCTGCTGCAGGGCCGCCCGGTTTACTGGGAGTTCATGATGCTGCTCTAGAAAAAACTACTCCCGTCAATCCTGTATATGCAATTTTCTTGATAAGTTTTGTAGTAATTTGACAGCACTATGCGTCTAATGAATAAAACGATTAAAAACATGAGAAAATGGAACAGGAGAATATAAATAATAGTGATTTAGCTGTTAAGCAATCGGCAACTGAGATGAGCAAAAATGAGTTGAGTCAGCGTGTTGATCAGGCATTTGACCGGATTGACAAGAGGGCGAAATGGAGCGTCGGCCTGTGTTTGGCATTTATTACGTTTGCGCTTTGGCTTTCCATCTTGTGCAGTCTTGAGCGTCATTTGGGTTACAAGCTGGTGATCGTATCGGTGCTGGTACTGATTGCCATGATCAAATCGGTCATTGACCAGCTCATGGTCGCAAAACTGAAGAAAACCTCGTCGCGCAAGGAACAACTGGACAGGGTAGTGAGCAGCAGGAAGTTTGAACCGCTGGCCAAATGGGGGACAATTGCGTTTTTCTTCCTCTATCTGTTGGTTGATGTCTTGCAAGAACGCACTCTCAGCATGATGATTATTGCTGGTGTTTTCTTCTTGATAGTCATGTTTCTTGTGCTGGCGAATTTTGATAAAACGAAATCCTACCAGTGCTCGGTGGAACTTGAAAACGATTTGAGGCAACTGGTCGAGATGGAGAAATGATAAAGAAGTTTTGGTTTAAATATGACCTAGCTTCGTGCACATGATTGAAAGATATTGTTATTGACCAATAAAAGTATAGTATTATGGAACAAGAAAAGGAGACTCAAGCTACCTATCATGATAGAAGTGTGGACGAATTGCGCCGTGACATTATCATTAAAGCCGAGGAAATTGCTAAAGAGCCAAAGAAGGGCGACAAGATTTTCTTGCTGGTTATCGTGATTCTGGGTGCGATTTTCGGCATTGTGAATTGGCACTACAAGTGGATTGAGCTGAACTGGTGGGTAATCATTGCGGTTCTAGGCTTCATCCTGTTGATCGGTATAGGATTCTATAAGATTAATGAGCGCATTTTCAAAACAATAAAGAGCGCTGAGGATGCCAATCAACAACTGAAGGCAGCCAAGAGACTTAAAAGGGCTGTTCAGCTGCGAACTATATTTGGATATATTGCTGGTGTGTTGCTTTATGTTGCAATCAGGTATGGGGATAATTTTGAAGAGTGGCTCTTTGTACTCATTTTTGCGGGTTTCGTTATCTTCATTTGTTCTCTTATAATACTCTTTAATTCAAAAGCTTTTGTCGATGATAGCTATTGTGAAGACCTGGAAGAATTAGAGAATTCAATCAGTTAATTTATCTGCGATAACGAAGACGCGTATATTAAATGGTGTCTGGATGAAGTGGGCCCCAAAAGTATTTTCCTGCTTTTGGGGCCCACTTCATAATTGCTCGCCTGTTAAAAGAATCGCCCCAAATGAGGCTGAAATTTCACCGTAAAAATACTTCAACCATGTCATTTGATTGAGTAAAACGCATTTTGCCGAAGATAATAGTGAATTGAGTGTAGTTTTTTACAGCTCTTGTGCGTCTAAAGGGCAAAAAATAAAAACTTAGAATTATGGAACAGAACGAAATCAATATCGAGAAACAGGAGCTGATGGAGCGCATCAAAGACGATTATCACTCAAAGCTAAACTTAAACAAATGGCTTTGTGTCTTTGGTTTAGGCGTGTTCATTGCTGAGCTAGCATGGAAGGTGATTAATGGTACAGTCATTGAGGACCTCACCACTTTATTGGTGATCATGTTGTTAACGGCGATTATTCTCATCAATTACATCTACATTAAATCAGTTGAGCCTATTGAAGATGCCAAGGAATTATTGCACCTATACGATAAAGCGACATATAAGGGTATAATCGCCATTCTTATTTTCGCTGCCATTCAGGCCATCCGTTTAGCCTTGGAACACAATTATCTCCTAATCGTGAAAGCCGCCATTGCTATAGCCATAGCGTTTTTGTTCGGCTTGATATTTAGCGGGTTTCAGAATAAAGAAATTGATCGGTTGCGGAAACTTGTCAAGCAGGAAGATGAAAAAAATGAGGCCA
>JAEEGL011896156.1_pt1 | contig 23270 bp, 23 predicted proteins | sample 9134231 | NCBI WGS metagenome assembly JAEEGL01 (sample SAMN16246548, study PRJNA631951) | gut metagenome | biome: gut microbiome; feature: rumen; material: fiber-attached | host: Bos | place: Iran: Karaj | collected 2018-10
AAAAAGAATTTAGAAAGGTTAAGAATAAAATGAGAGTAGTTAAAATAGGAGCTGTTTGGTGTAATGGCTGTTTAGTCATGAATAATGTTTGGAATAAAGTATTAAATACTAAAGATGTTGATACTAAAGTGCTTGATATAGATATGGATGAAGAAGAAGTAAAAGACTATAATGTTGGTGATGTATTACCAGTTTTTATATTTTATATAGGTGATAAAGAAGTAAAAAGAATTGTTGGAGAAGTTTCATATGATGAAATGATTAAAGTAATAGAGGAGATAGAAAATGAAGAAAATTAGTTTATTAATTATTCTTATTTTTACTATGCTTTTTACTATTAATGTTTCAGCAAAAGAAATAGAATTATATTTATTTCATGGTGATGGTTGTCCACACTGTGCTGAAGAGATTAATTTTTTGGGAACTCTTAATCCAAATGATGTTCATATTAATAAATATGAAGTTTGGTATAACGAAGAAAATGCTACTTTGATGGAAAGAGTTAAAAAGAATTTAGGTATTGATAGACAAGGAGTACCATTGACAGTCATTGGTGATACTTATATTTTGGGATTTGGATCTGGAACAGATAAAAAGATAGAGAGAGCTATAAAGTATTATCAAGAAAATGAATATAAAGATGCTGTAGAAGAGATCAAGAATGGTACTTATGAAAAAAAAGATACTAAGAGTGATTTTGAAAAAGAAGAAGATAAGAATGATGAAAAGACAACTATTAGTGTTGGTAAAAAGAAGATAAATTTAAAGAATGTTAGTTTAATGACTTCAGCCGTACTAATTGGTTTAATTGATGGATTTAATCCATGTGCTATGTGGGTTTTATTATTCTTAATTAGTATACTAATGGGTATGAAAGATAGGAAAAGAATGTGGATAATTGGTCTTACATTCTTACTTACATCAGGATTTGTATATTTATTAATAATGTTTTCTTGGATTAATATTGTAGCGAAGATGACTACTATTGTTTGGATTAGAGACTTGATAGCTATTGTTGCTTTAATAGGAGCAGTTGTTAATATTAGAAGTTTTATTATGGCTAAAGATAGTGGCTGTGAAGTAGTAGATGATAAGAAGAGAAAAAAGATGTTTTCACGTATTCGTAAGTTTACTAGTGAGAAGAGTTTATTACTTGCAATTATTGGTGTTATTGGTCTTGCCGTTTCAGTAAATATAGTAGAACTTGCTTGTAGTGCTGGACTTCCAATAGTATTTACTGAAATACTTGCTATTAACAAAGTTTCAGTATTTATGTCTTTTATTTATACTTTAGTTTATATTTTATTCTTCATGATAGATGATTTAGTTATTTTCTTTATCGCTATGTTTACTATGAAAGTTACTGGAATATCTACTAAATATAATAAGTATTCACATTTAATTGGTGGTATAATAATGTTAATAATAGGTGTATTGTTATTAGTTGCACCAAACATATTAATGTTTAATTTTGGAGGTTAATATGATAATGAATTTTAGATTAGATAGTGATATTTTTGATATTATTAAGAATGGTACTAAAGATGTAGAAATTAGATTAAATGATGAAAAAAGACAAAAACTACATATTGGGGATAAATTAGTATTTTTAAAAAGACCAGAATTAAAAGAAAAAATAGAAGCATATGTTGTAGGACTTGATTATTATAAAGACTTTAATGAAGTAATAGATGCTTATAGTATGGAAAGAATATTTAAAGCTGGTACAAGTAAAGAAGAATTAGAGAAAATATACAAAAGATTCTATAGTGATGAAGAAACTGAAAAATATGGTGTAGTGGCGATTAGTTTTAAAAAAAATAAGTAGTTTTAAACTACTTTTTTTGTGTGTAAATATAACAATAAAAAGTTTACTTATAATAAAAAGTCTTGTATAATATAAGTTAGAATAGAAGGAGTTTACTATGGAAGGTATTAAGAGAGTATTAATAGAAGATGCTAGTGGTAGTTATGAAGTAGAGCTTATTACTTATTTAATCTCTGATGATGGATTAAAGACTTATATAGTTTATTCCAAAGGAGAAACACAGGGCGTTGAAAATGACCATATTATTTATATATCTAGATTTATTCAACAAGATAACGTTAATAAGATAGAAGAAATAATGGATGATGATGAGTGGGGAAACGTCCAATTATTATTGAAGAGAATAGCTAATGCTGAATAGAATGGTGGTGCTTTATAATGGAACCTGTTTATGAATTTGACAATAAAGATATTAAAGAACATAGAGATATTATAAGCCATAATTGTAGATTGATAGAAGCTCAGTCTATAAGTTTTTTACTATATTTAGATTCTAAAATTGATGAAGAAACAGATCTAGTAAAAAAAGAAAAGTTGAGCAATATGATGTCATCTTTAAGTTCACAAATTGATGAAACAACAAAGCTTAAAAGTGAGTTATTAGAAGCATATAAAAATATTGATTCTACATATAATAATTTAAAGAAAATGGGCTTTGGAGATATTATTGAAGAATACTATTTAGCAACTAATGTTAGAGAACAAGCCCCAGTAATGAGTAATGATAACCAAATAGTAAACGAAGAAGAAAATGTAATAGATAATTCTGAAACTTATGAAGAACCAGTTATGGAAGAAGAACCAGTTCAAGAGATGACTGAAGAAGCTGTTCAAGAAGAAGTAGAGGAACCAGTCCAAGAAATGGTTGAAGAAGTTCCTCAAGAAGAAGTAGAGGAACCGGTTCAAGAAATGACTGAGGAAGTAGAAGAGCCAGCTCAAGAGGTGGCTGAAGAAGTTCCTCAAGAAGAAGAGCCAGTTATGGAAGAAGTTGCAGAAGAACCTGTTTTAGTTGAAGAGAGTAAAGATGAGGCACCTGAAGAGGTTGCTGATGGAGATAATATAGAGGCTGATGAACCAGTTATGGTTCCTGAAGAAGAAACACCTAGTGAAGAAGTAGCAGAAGAACCAGTAATTGTTCCAGAAGAGCCAGTAGAAAATGCAGAAGAGGAAAATGTTGAGGATAATAGTGAGGCAGTCTTAATACCAGCTGTAGAAACTGAAGAAGCAGTTGAAACTCCTACTGAAGAAGCAACTGAAGAAGTAACACCAGAAGAGCCAGTAGAAAATACAGAAGAGGGGCCTGTTGGTGAAGTTATTATTCCAGCTATAGATAATACTGGAGCTATGGATGAAGAACAAGAACCAGAAGAGGAACCTAGTGAAGAAGTTGCAGAAGAACCAGTTCAAGAAGGGGCAACAGAGGAAGCTCCTATGGAAGCTGATTCAGATGTAGCAATTCCAGTGGTAGAAGAGAGTCCTCAAGAAGAAGCACAACCTACTGAAGAGAAAGAAGCACAGGTTGATGAAAGCTTAGATAAATTTGTTAAAAGTGATAATAATCCAGTAAGTAGAATACTAGTTACTGAGAATCAATATAATGAATTGAAAAAATCGCTTCCAAAACAAGAAGCACTATTAAGTGCTCGTGAAAAGACAAACGCTATTGAAGTTGGATCTGGACTTCCAGTTGAAGAAGATCCACAAGCTAAAATAGAAAAAATGATGGAAGAAGCAAATAATTTATATCAATCAGGAGATGCTGCTGGTGCACAAGCACTTTATGAACAAATAAGTATAGAAAATGAAAAATTAAAGGAACAACAATTAGTAAAATAGGAAAGATAAGAGAGGAGAATAATTATGAGTTATAGAGCCAAGATGTCTTTAGCTAAATTTTTATTCTTTGTCTCTTTTTGTTTGATGATAATTGGATTAATATCATCTATTAGTGAGACTACACATATTAACTTAGAGGATTTAACACCACTTAGTAATGATGGAGAAGAAATACATATTACTACTTCAGATAGAAGTCCTATTCATACTGGTGATTCTTATAGTGAACAGATAACTAAGGATAATAATCCAAAAACTAATAATGGTAATCAGACGACTAATAATACACCAAAACCTAATACTAATACACCGAAGCCTAATACTAATACACCAAAGCCAAATACAAATAACAATAATAATAACAATAACAATAATACAAAACCTAATGTAGTAATTACTCCAGTTGCTGATCCAAATAATACATTAAGAAATAATATTCAAAATACTTATGGCATTACTATTAAATATGGTAGTGAAACAAATGGCTATAGTGTTGGTGGTTTATCTACTGTGCCTATGTCTAACAGTGCCAGTATTAATTCAGCATTAAACAATTTAAATAATTGTTTAAGTAGATATCCTAGAGGATTCTTTCAAGAAATGAAGAATGGTGGAATACCTTTAACGGTATATTTAATTAGTCATTATTCACAAACAGGAGTTACAGGAGTAACAGATTCTAATTATAGTAGAGCAATTATTTCGATAGCTTGTGATTATTCATTTCCAGAAAGTTTTCATCATGAAACATTTCATTATATAGAAAGATATATTAATAAATATGGTGGATTCTTTAATAACTGGAATAGATTTAATCCACCAGGTTATACTTATAATAATATTAATTCAAACTTATCATATACGCGTAATGGTTATAATCCAGATTCATATTTTGTAAATAACTATGCACAGACAGATGCTGCTGAAGATAGAGCTTCAACATTTGAATATATGACAGCTAATTATAAAGCTTCTTGTATGAATTATGGTAAACCAATATATAATAAAGCAAGTGAAATGGCTGCTTATATTCAAAACTATTTTAATACGGTAAATTCTGGTACTACAGAGTTTTGGGAAAGATACTTGTAAAGGATGTTAATATGAGAAAACTAATAATAAATGATGATAACTTAAAGAAAGATGAAATAGATTTTACTGTTACTAGAGTTAAAGGTATTATTATTAATAGTAGAGGAGATATATTACTTTGTCATAATAATAATACTTATCAATTACCTGGTGGACATGTTGATGATAATGAAACATTAGAGTCTTGTTTAAAAAGAGAAATAAAAGAAGAAACAGGTATAGATGTTAAATTAAATTATCCACCTATAATGGAAATAATTACTTATGATAGTAATTATTTTAATACTGGTAAAAAAGTAGAAAGTAAGATTTATTATTTTAGAGTAGATTGTGATGAAGAACCTAATTTTAGTGAGACAAATTATGATGAATTAGAGTTAGAAACAGACTTTAATTTGTTTTATATAAATGGTTCTAACATGTCACTATTCTTGAAAAAATGCTTAGATGATGGTAGTATAGATAGTAGTATTGGAAGAGAAATGCTTCTAGTATTTGAAGAATATGAAAAAGTATATGGAGGTCGAGAATGAAAGTATTAGTAACTGGTGGTCTTGGTTATATAGGAAGTCATACTTGTTGTTCATTACTTGATGGTGGATATGATGTAGTGGTACTTGATAATCTATCTAATTCTAAGATTGATGTTAAAGATAAGATAAAGGAAATAACTGGTAAAGATATTATATTCTATGAAGGGGATATGATAGATAGAAGTTTATTAGAAGAAATATTTAACAAAGAGAAGATAGATGCGGTTATAGATTTTGCGGCTTATAAAGCGGTTGGAGAAAGTGTTAGTAAGCCAGTCGAATATTATATGAATAACGTATCTACTGTATTAGTATTATTAGATACTATGAATAAATATAATATTAAGAAATTAGTATTTAGTAGTAGCGCTACTGTATATGGAGATCCTGAAAGAGTTCCTATTAAAGAAACTGATAAGATTGGTGGTACTACTAATCCATATGGAACAAGTAAGTTGTTTGTTGAACAAATACTTAAAGATTTATATAAATCAGATGATACTTGGGATATTGCTATTCTTAGATATTTTAATCCAATAGGTGCTCATGAATCAGGATTAATTGGAGAAGATCCTAAAGGTATTCCAGCTAATTTAATGCCATTTATTGCAAAAGTTGCTAATGGAGAATTAGAATGTTTAAATGTATTTGGAAATGATTATAATACTCCAGATGGTACTGGAGTTAGAGATTATATTCATGTAGTTGATTTAGCTGAAGGACATATTAAAGCATTAGAAAAACTTGATAAAGAGGGAAAAGGTTTATATATTTATAATTTAGGTACTGGAGTTGGTTATTCAGTGTTAGATATTATTAAAGCATTTGAAGCTGCTAATAATATTAAAGTAAATTATAGAATAGCTGAGAGAAGACCTGGTGATATTGCAGAATGTTATGCTGATCCTAGTTTGGCTTATAAGGAATTAGGATGGAAAACAACTAAGAGTATTGAAGATATGTGTAGAGATGCTTATAATTTTGTAGTCAAAAATAGTAAATAAAAGAATTATCCAACATAATTCTTTTTTTGTAAAATTTAGTAAACATACTTTTTTTATAAAAAAAGTATAATAGCATATATGCTATAATCATAATAGGTGATAGTCTATGAAGAATAAAGGGTTTACTCTAGTAGAATTGTTAGTCACAATTAGTATTTTAGGAATTCTTACTGTGATTGCAATACCAACATTAAGAGCTTTACAAACTAGTAATGCTAAAACGCAATATGAGAGTTATAAGGAATCGCTTAATGTAAGTGGTAAATTATATAATGATTCTTATAGTGATGATTTGTTTGGTCAAGCTGAGTATGGTTGTCAAAGAGTAGAATTAACGGAACTTATGTATAAAAAAGTTGCGAAGGATATTGAACTAAAAGATGTTACTTGTAATATTAAAACAAAAGATTCTTTTGTTTTAGTTAGAAAGTTTAATAAAGAATATAAGTATGGTAGTTTCTTATATTGTGAGAATAATAGTCATGTAGAACAATATTCTGATAAAGATTATGATGTGGAATTAACTTCGTGTGTAAATGATAGTGGTGTTCCTACTGTAACAGTAAATGTTGTTGAGCCTAAAGATGAATCTGGTTCTGCTGATGAAAGGTATGCTAAAAATAAAAGTGCAATTATAGTTTTATCTGATAATTATGGTTTTACTGCTAATCAATCAGTAAAATATGCTTGGAGTACTGCTTCTACGGCATCTTCAGTAGCAGCTAGTTCTTGGAAGACTTATAAGTATAATAATGCAGTTAAGAGATCTACTGGTGGTTTAGTTACATTAAAATCAGCATCTCTTAATATGCCAGATAATACTACTGGAAAATATTATTTATATGTTACTCCAGTAAAGGTACAAAATATTTTAAATAATAGTTTTACAGAAACACAAAGATTTGGTCCATTTAGATTTGACCATACGGCACCTAGTTGTGGACAAATAACTGTAACTCCTAGTATAGCTAATGGTGCTGCTAGTAAAACACTTAGTTTTGCATTTACTTATGCATCAGCATTAGATGATTTAAAGACTTTTAAATTCCAATTATCTTATGATAATGGATCACATTGGGAAACAGCTTTTATTGCTAACCAAAAGACTACAACTTCTTATACGGTTACTAAAGATGGAAGAATTAAATATAAAATTACTGATTTAGAGGACTTTGCTCTTAATAAAACTAATGAATGTTCTGCTTCTAGTGGTACTTATATAAGAGATAATGTTGCTCCAGTATGTACATTAACTGGACCAGCTTCATTAAATTATAATGCTGTTGGTAGTTATACATATACTTGTACAGATGCATTAAGTGGAATTTCTTCTAAGACATTAACAAGTTCTAACTTTAGTTTAAGTAAATTGTCTTGGGATAGTGTTAGTGGAGCTTCTGCTGTTACTAATGGATTTAAATATACTGTTAAAGCTAAAGCAACAGGTTCTAGTGGTAATGCTACTATTACTGCTAATGAAGGAGTATTTGTAGATAAAGCTGGTAATAAGAGTAATAGAGTAACAGCTACTACAGCTTTGAAAAAGGCTCCAGTTGCTGCTCCAACAAATTCTTATTGTAAGAGTGTTACATATACAGGTAGTAGTCAGACTTTAACTAAAACTCCTGGTACAGGTTATACATTTAGTGGTAATACAGGTACTAATGCTGGTAGTTATAATGTTACTGCAACATTAAAGGCAAATTATGTATGGAGCGATGGAACAACTGCCGCTAAGAAATTTACTTGTACTATTGCAAAAGCTAAAACAGCAAAAACAGGTAGTTGCTATGGAAGAACATATAATGGTAGTTCGCAAACTTTAATGGGTGGTGGATCATATGTTTCATATTCTGGTAATACTAGAACAGCAGCTGGATCACAAACTGTAACAATTAAATCTGATTCTAACCATACATTTAGTGATGGAGCTACATCTAAGACAAAATCATGTTCAATAGCTAGAGCTAAATCAGCAACAACAGGTAATTGCTATGGAAGAACATATAATGGTAATTCACAAACTTTAATGGGTGGTGGATCACATGTTTCATATACTAATAATACTAGAACAGCAGCTGGAAACCAAACTGTAACAATAACTGCTGGTTCCAACTATGCATTTAGTGATGGAACTACATCTAAGACAAAAACATGTTCAATAGCAAGAAAGAAGTCAGCAACAACAGGTTCTTGTAGAAGAAATTTAAAATATAATGGTAGCAATCAGACATTGGCTTCAGGAGGAGCAAATGTAACATATTCTAATAATAGTAAAAAAGGTCCTGGAACATTTACTGTTGGAGTAACTGCTAAGTCAAATTATGCATTTAGTGATGGAACTACATCTAAGTCATTGAGATGTACAATTTCACAATCTTGTCCTGGTCCAGCAGAAGTTAGTGGTAGTTCAGGAACTAGTGCAATTCCTTCACAATACTCAGTAATAATTGAAGGAAAGCAAAAATCAGGTACATGTAATGTTCAATATCGTTGTCACATACATGTAAATCAAGGTCATTTCTGGGGATCATTCTTACAAACAGGAAACTTTGGTGGTGGTTGTACTCTTAATGGTCCAGGTGATTATTGTTGGTCAGACTGGTATACAGTTTCTGCTTCATGTGGTCAAAGGAAATCAATTACTTGTTCGGCCGGATACTATCGTAGTGGTGGTGGTCAAGTTTATGCGGAAGCTACAGTATCAATTACACCACAGAGTGGATGTTAATAAAATAGAATCTATTATAGATTCTATTTTTTTGTTATAATGGAATTGGTGATTTTATGAAATTAGATATTGTTAATCTTAGTAAAAGTTTTGGTGATAAAGAAGTTTTAAAAGAAATAAGTTTTACTTTTGAAGAAGGTAAAATATATGGTCTTTTAGGTAGAAATGGTGCAGGTAAAACTACTTTATTTAATTGTTTAAATGGTGATATAGAATGTAGTGGTAATTTTTATTTAGAAGATGAATATGGTAAAAACAAATTAAATTATTCTGATATTGGATATGTAGTTAGTACACCAATAGTACCAGAGTTTTTAACTGCTAAAGAATTTTTAGAATTTTTCTTAGATATTAATAAAGATAAAATTACTGATTTAAAAGATATAGATTATTATTTTGATTTTATTAAGATAGACAAAGAAGATCAAAATAAATTATTAAAAGATTATTCACATGGTATGAAGAATAAGATGCAGATGCTTATTAATATTATTAGTAATCCAAAAGTTATATTACTTGATGAACCATTAACTAGTTTAGATATAGTAGTACAAGAAGATATGAAGAAAATGTTTAAAGATATAAAGAAAGATCATATTATTATTTTTTCTACACATATTTTGGAACTTGCTACTGACTTATGTGATGAAATAGTAATTATTAACAATAAAGAACTAGAATTAGTTGAGAAAAATAATTTAGGTACTAAGAAATATAAAGATAAGATTATTAAAGCTTTAAAGGATGAGAAAAATGATTAATACTTTAAAAACATCTTTTAAAATAGATATGAGTTATGCTACTAATAGTTTTATTTATATACTTAGGAAATTACCTATTTTAAAAGATTTAATTACAGAAGATGCTTACACTAGTAAAGGATTAAAAAGATTTGTTAGAATAATTAGTTTATTTTTGTCTTTTATTAAAATGTTAGCTTATAAATTTTTATATGTATTTATTATACTTGGTTTTGCTAATATATTAGGCGAGAGATTTGCTAGTTATAATTTTATTCATATATTCTTTATATTTACAGTACTTGGAATATTTATTAATAATAGATTATTAAATCCTAATAGTAAGAAATATTTTTCAGTAATACTATTTGGTATAGATGCTAAATTATATATTATTAGTAATTTCTTATACGATTTATTTATTACAACTATTCTTAATATTATAGTATTGTTTTCTATTAATGGAATTACTCATATAGGAATTAAGACAACTACTTTATTAATAATTATTTGTTTATTGTGTCGAATTATTGGTGAGGCATTTAGTATTGTTTTTTATAAAAAGAATAAGTATTTATTTAATAGTAATACTAAGTTATATATGAGTATTAGTGTTATATTTTTAATACTTAGTGCCTTACCTTTTGTTGGTGTAATAATATTACCTAAATTAATTAGTTTGTTATTAATACCATTAACTATTTTAGCTATTATTTCATTTATATATGTATTAAAAACAGATGACTATAAGATTATTATTAGAGAAACCAATAGTTATAATGCTATTATGAATAAAGATGAAGTTAGTAGTTATAATAGACAAAAGATGGTAGAAGTAAGAGATAAAGATAAGATAATTGATAGTAAAAAGATTAAAAATAAACATGGGTATGATTTATTTAATACTATATTCTTTGAAAGACATAGAGAAATATTACTTAGAAGTGCCCTTAGATTTAGCGTTGGAATAATAGTTATTTATATAGCACTTGGTGTTATGTATTATATTGGTAAAGGGGATTTTATACATAATTTTTTACTTAATAATATGGGATGGTTTGTATTGATACTTTATTTTGTTAATAGGGGTAGTATTATTACACAAGCTATGTTTTATAATTCAGATCATGCAATGTTAAAGTATAATTTTTATAGAGAAGAGAATGTTATACTTGGTTTATTTAAGAAAAGACTTAGTACAGTTGTTAAAGTTAATTTAATACCTGGGGTTCTTATTGCGATAGGAAATGTAATACTATTATTTATTACTGGAGGAAGTAATATTATTACTTATATAAGTATGTTTATATTTATTATTAGTTTATGTATATTCTTTAGTGTACATTATTTAGTATTATATTATTTACTTCAACCATATAATAAGGATTTAATGGTGAAAAGCGTACCATATTCAGTAATTACTTTAGGTACTTATTTAGTTAGTTATTATGTTAGCGAGATTAAAATATCTACATTACTATTTTCTATATTTGGAATAGGATTTAGTATTGTTTATATAGTAGTTGGTTTATTACTTGTTAAAAAGTATGCGCCACTTAATTTTAGGATAAGGTGATAAATATGAAGTATGTTAATTATGATCCTTCAGAAGAGCATGGAGGATGTATTATTAGAAGCTTTTCTAAAGTTTTTGATAAAGATTATTATGAAGTAAAAGAAGAATTAGAAGATTTAGGAAAAAAATATAATTGTAGATTTGATGATGATAAAGTAATCGATGAGTATTTTAAAGATAAGAATGTTAAAGTAGTTGATTATAAAGGAAGAGTAATTGATTATGATTATTCTGGTAAATACTTAGTATATTGTCATAAGGATAATAATTATCATATGGTATGTATTATAGATAATGTTGTCTATGATAGAGATGAAAGATATAAAAATATGGATGTAGAAATACTATTTAAAGTTGGTGATTAAATGAATATTATTATTGGTGAATATAGTGGTTTTTGTAGAGGTGTTTCTAATACTATTAAGAGAGCTAATATGGAACTAGATAAAGATAGTAATATATATTGTTTAGGTGAAATAGTTCATAATGAGAGAGTAATAGAAATGTTAGAAGATAAAGGTATGAAAACGGTTAATGATATTAGTTTAGTACCTGATAATAGTCGTTGTATTTTTAGAGCTCATGGAGAAAGAAAAGAAGTATATGAAGAGGCTTTAAAAAGAGGAATAGAAGTAATAGATCTTAGTTGTGGAAAAGTAATTGCGATTAGGAAGAAGATAGAAAAGAAAAAAGATTCTTTTGTAATATTAATTGGTAAAAAGAATCATCCAGAAGTAATTGGTAATTTTTCTTTTGCTAAAATAGGAATGATTGTTGAGAATAGTGAAGATATAGATATAGCTTTAAAAGAATTTAGTAAGAGTAATCTTTCTAATATATATGTATGTGGACAAACTACTTTTGAAGAAGATAAGTTTTTAAAACTAGTAGAAGAAATTAAAGAAAAAAGTAATTGCTTAGTAGAAGTAGATAATACTATTTGTAGTGCTACTCATGATAGACAAAATGAAACTAAAGAGTTGAGTAAAAGAGTAGATTGTATGTTAATAGTTGGTGGAAAGAATAGTTCTAATACTAAGGAATTATATAATATTAGTAAAAATAATGTTATGACATATTTGATACAAGATGTTAATGATTTAAATGATTTAGATATGAATTATAATAATATTGGTATTATGGCTGGAGCGTCTACTCCAGAAATAGTAATAGAAGAGATAGTTGACTACTTGAGTAGCTAATTATCTTTTTTTATGTTATGGTAATAATATGAAGAAATGGCAAAAATCATTAATAGGACTTGGTATTTTTATAGCTTTATGTAGTTATAATTTAGATAATAGTTATGATACTAGTGCAGTTGAAATAGTAAATGAGGATTATTATGCTACATATAGTGATGGGGCTGTCTATATTGGAGATAGGTGTTTTCTTGATGGAATCGATTGCAATGAAGGGGATATTTTAGTTGAAGATTTAAGATATAATGATGATCCTGATATGAAAGTAATTAATTCTATAGATATAAAAGATAAAAATAAAAGAAATGAAATATTAGAAATATTATGTTCTTATGAAGAAGATAATCCTAGTACTTGGAATAGAAGTATTGAGTCTATGAGATTAGAATGGTTAATGCATAATATTAGTTATGATTATGGATTAGAAAAAAGAAGAACTAAAGATGTAGATTTAGATAATGAAGACGAAGATGAATATGATAATAAAGTACTAAGTAAGATTTTTAAATTGTAATCTTACTTGTTTTTTTTATTTAAAATGATACAATAATTATTGTGTATTGGGGGCTATTATATGTTAAATAAAGTTAATATGCCAAGTGATGTAAAAAGATTAAATTATGCAGAAAAGAAAGAACTGGCTAATGATATAAGAGAAGAAATATTAAATGTTGTATCTAAGAATGGGGGACATTTAGCTTCTAACTTAGGAATTGTAGAACTTACTATTGCGCTTGTTTCTTATTTTAATGTGGAAAAAGATAGAGTTATATTTGATGTTGGACATCAATCTTATGTATATAAATTGTTAACTGGTAGAAAAGATAGATTTAAGACTTTAAGAAAAATTAATGGACTTGCTGGATTTCCAAGAGTAGATGAAAGTAAATATGATTATTTTGATACAGGTCATTCTAGTACTTCTATTAGTGCAGCTTTAGGTATGGCTAGAGCTAGAGATTTATTGAATAAAAAATATAATGTAATTGCCGTTATTGGAGATGGGGCTTTGACTGGTGGAATGGCACTTGAAGCATTAAATGATGCTGGTATAAGTAGAAGTAGATTAATAGTAATACTTAATGATAATGAAATGAGTATTTCTAAGAATACTGGTGGTTTATCTAGATTTCTTACTAAGTTACGTACTAAAAGAGTATATGTTGCGAGTAATAAAAAGATAAAGAAATTTGTTAATAAAATACCTCTAATTGGTAAGCGATTAAGTAAAAGAATAGGTAAGATTAAAAATGGTATTAAGGAAATGATTATTCCAAAGATGTATTTTGAAAATATTGGTTTTACTTATTTAGGACCAGTTGATGGTCATAATATTGAAGCAATGGAAGATATTTTTAAAAGAACAGAGAATATAGATGGACCAATTCTTATTCATGTTCTTACTAAAAAAGGTAAAGGTTATAGTTTTGCGGAAGAAGAACCTAATAAATATCATGCAACTGGAGCATTTGATTTGAATGTAGGTAAACAAAGTAATGGTAAGTTAGATTATTCAGCAGTTATGGGTAATAAATTAGTAGAACTTGCTTCTAAAGATAAAAGAATAGTAGCTGTTACAGCGGCTATGGAAGAAGGAACAGGTCTTAGTAATTTTGCTAAAAAGTATCCGAAAAGATTCTTTGATGTAGAAATAGCTGAGCAACATGGCCTTACTATGGTAGCAGGTATGGCTCGTGAAGGATTAAAACCAGTTATTCCAATTTATTCTTCTTTTTTACAGAGAGGATATGATCAAGTAGTACATGATATTTGTTTACAAAAACTAGGTGTAGTTATATGTGTAGATAGAGCTGGTTGTGTTGGTGCTGATGGAGAAACACATAATGGACTTCTTGATTTAAGTTATCTTAGAACAATTCCTAATATGACTGTTATGGCTCCTAAGGATTTTGTAGAACTTGAAAATATGTTAGAATTTGCCTGTAAATTTGATAAGCCTATTGCGATTAGATATCCTAGAGGTGGAGAAGGTAGTTATAAGTTTTCTAAACATAATAGAATAATATTAGGAAAGAGTGAATTATTAAAAGAAGGTACTGATGTTACTATAGTTGGTATTGGTAAGATGACTGAGAGAGCTATGGAAGTTAGTGATTTATTAGAGAAAGATGGTATTAGTTGTGAAGTTATTAATGCTCGATTTGCTAAACCAATTGATATAAAGACTATCTCTTCTTCTGTTTCTAAAACAGGTGTACTTATTACAATAGAAGATAATAATATTAGTGGTGGATTTGGAGAAGGAGTAAAAGCTAGTATTAGTGATTGTAAAGTACTTAGTTTTGGTTATCCAGATAAATTTATTAAACATGGAAGTGTAGCTGAAATAGAAGAAAAATATGGACTAGATAAAGATAGTATTTATAAAAAAATAAAAGAGATTATTTAATAATCTCTTTTTCTATTTCTTTAAAGACTTTACCAATTGAATCATATATTACTAAATCACAAGTATTATCATATGGTGTTATTTGTTTATTTATTAGTACTAAGTGCTTTCCATGGAAATATCTTATTAAGCCAGCAGCTGGATAAACATTAAGAGAAGTACCACCAATTATTAATAATTCGGCTTCAGATATTTCATTTATAGCTTTTTCTACATCTTTGTCTTTTAAGCCTTCTTCATATAAAACAACATCTGGTTTTATAATACCATTACACTTTTTACATTTTGGTACATCTTTAGATGAGAATACGTATTTTGCATCATAAAACTCATGACAGTCCATACAATAATTTCTTTTTATTGAACCATGTAATTCTATTACATTTGATCCTACTTCTTCATCAAAGCCATCTATATTTTGGGTTATGACAGAACTTAGTAGTTTTTTGTCTTGTAGTTCTTTTAAAACAATATGTGTAATATTAGGTTTATATTCTAGTGAGTTTAATTTATCTTTATAGAACTTATAAAATTCTTTTGTATTATTTAAAAAGAAACTATGTGATAATATTTCTTCTGGTGGATAGTCATATTTTTCATTATAAAGACCATCTACTGATCTAAAATCTTTTAATCCAGATTCAGTAGAAGTACCAGCTCCACCAAAAAATACTGTATGTTTTGATTCTTTTATCCATTTAATTAAAGTAGCTATTTTATCCATAATATCACCAAATATATTATATCACATTTGATTTATATTAAGAAATATGGTATAATATGACCTCGGTTGGTGATAGTATGGAAAAATTAGTGACAGATAGCGGTGTTTTATATAAAGAACATTGTGGTGATTTATATAAGGATAATTCTAAATTAGAATTAATTGATTTTGGTGAAGAAGGTAGAGTATATCGAGATGGAGATACTGCTGTTAAGATATATCATAAATGTCCTAATAAAGACGTTTTAGATGATGAAGAAATTAGGCAATTAAGTGATATTGATACACAAAGAGTGGTATTACCTGATGAAGCTGTTAATGGTGATAAAGTTAGAGGATATACTATGCCATATATCGAAGGAGATAGTGAATCTATATTTGATATGAATAAAGATGTTTTAGTTTCTGAATTAGGATTATTAGAAGATGATTTAAAGCTATTAGGTGAAGAAAAAGTACTTATTGGTGATTTAAGAGAAAGTAATTATTTAAGTACTGAAGATTATTTTTATTTAATAGATAGTGGTGATTATCAAGTAATTAATAGTAAATGTTCTAAAGCCAACTTAGAAATGTTTTATGAATTTTTTATTCAAGATGTATTTGGACTATATTTATTAGATAGTGGAGATATGAGTAAAGTATTTACTATATATAGTAATATTAAAAAAGATTTTTATAATTATAATGGGGGGTTAGCAGAATATGTTAACGATACTTTTAGTGGGAGCATTCATGAAGAAGTTAAGAAGCTAGTTAAGTAATTTGACAAAGACTTTATTAGTTTGTTAAAATTAATTATCGGTTGAAGAAAAACTGAGGTGACATTTGTGGATAGAATAAAATCGGTTAGTAAAATATTAATTATACTAAGCGTGATGTTTATTATTATCGGTGCGGTACTACAAGTAACTGATATATTATCTATAAAAAATATTAAAGATTTTAAATTAGATAGTTTAGCTACTAGCAGTAGTGTTGCGGTTAAGAGTAGTAGTCTTACTGATAGTGTTATAATTAATAATAATGCCGCAGTTGGTATTATGAGAAAAGAAGTATATAAGGGTATGACTTTAGATGAAGTCGCTAATCAAATAAATAAGAGTTTAAAGAATGATATTTCTGGTAAGGGAATGGTTATTGCTTCTAAGAGTATTGAACTTGGAGTAGATCCTTTTGTTGCGACAGCTATTATATTGCATGAAACTGGATGTGGACAAAATAGTTGTAGTAAGATTGCGAGAGAGTGTTATAACTTTGGTGGTCAAAAAGGTGCTGGATGTGGTGCTTATAGAAGATATTCTTCTATAGATGAAGGATTACAAGGAATGATTATTAACTTACATAATAACTTTTATTCTAAAGGATTAACTACTGTAGAGTCTATTGGTCCAAGATATGCAGAATCTGGTACTTGGGTTAGTAAGATTAATTGGTATGTTAATAAAATTAAGAATGCATAAGCTATCATAGATAGCTTTTTCTTTGACTTTACAACGTATTTATGTTATAATTTGTCGTAATTTGGGGGGATAATAATGGGTAAAGCAGCTCGTAATATAATTGCTACTACAGTGCTTGCTGGACTAGTATATGCAGGAGCAACAGGAACACTTGGACAAATAGCACATAATCCAAATAATATATATAATGATCGTTCTTTAACAATAACTGATGAAGAAAAAGATTTATTAATTAGTAATGTAGAAAATAGTATTGGTTATGATGTAAGTAGTGAAAAAGAAGATGATTATTTATTATTGAATGCTATACTTGTGAATAATAATTTAAGTGATGAAGAAAAGATAACTTTTTTTAGATTTGGTGATATGTTTTATGATAATCCATATTTGGATAGAGAGAAGACATATAATAATTTAAGGAAAGTAAAGATAGATTATACAAGTATGCGTGGTTTTAATGATAGAAATGTAATGGGTAATTATGATTATAAAGAGAATGTAATTAGAATATATGATAATTCTGATTCAATTATTGGACATGAAATTATTCATTGTATTTACAATATTAAACCAAGTTTTTTAGATAAGTATTTTTCTGAGGGAATGACTGAATTATTATATAATGAATATTTTGAAGAAAATCCTTTTTTAGAAGTTAATTCATATCCATTAGAAATAAGTGCTGTTAAGATGCTATGTGATGTATGTGGTAGTGATATAGTGTTAGAAGCTTTTTCTAAATCTAATATGAGACCTATTATTAATGAACTTGCTAATTATAGTAGTAAGAAAGAAGCTAAGGATAAATTATATTTATTAGATGAATTAATGACTGAATATGAAGAAAAAGGTACAGTTACTCATTATGTAGAATATGAGGAAATCTTAGATTATTTAGAGAATATTATTAGTGATAAGTATGGTACTGGAGGATTTGAACATAATAGTTTTAAATATAATAGAAAATTATTTAGTTGTGTTTTTTCAGATAATCCTTTAGAAGATTATTTAATAACTATTGGAAATGAAGGAATAGGTGAGAAAGCATATTTTAGTGAAAAACTAAAAAATGATTATTATTATTTTGATATAGAGCCATGTAATTATACTTTTTCTATGAATAATAAGGTTTATGCGAAAAACTAGAAAATTGACAAATAGTGTAAAATATAGTATAATTACTATAGTAATTGATGGCACATTATTCTAGTCAATTACTTTGCTAGGAAGACGAGAATAAACAATCGTTAAAGGGCATATCTGTGAAACCTTTGGTGCTTGCTTCTTACGCCCAGTTTGGGGTGAGTGCTGGAGATGAAGATTTTTGGGCGACGCATAATGGCATATGTGAGCCGACCCAATTATCGTGGAGACCTATTATTGTGGTAAGCCTATACGTGAAAACTGATGGACTTATTACGGAATAGGATTAAACCTATATTGTGGCGAAAGCTATGTGTAGTGTAGCCTGTCTTGAGTGAAAGTCTTGGGATAAATGATCTTGCTTAGAATAAGAGGCCGCTTATTTTAAGTATTGCGTTTTGAAATCACTTTTGCAAAAAAGTACTAATAGTAAAGTATTGGGGAGGAAATCTCCTAGAGTGCGTGCTAATATAGGATTGCAGTGGACACTAAGTGGTAATCAAGTCGTATCGTTCGGTGACGAGATATAAACTCTTTTAAAGGGGAACCGCATTTCTGGTAACGGATTTGTAAGAGTTTGGGAAAACCTACTTGACCTAAGGTTCAAAGTTTACTATATTATTAGCCAAGCAATTATTAAAAAATAAGTAGTTTTATACTACTTTTTTTGATGTTATAATATAGATGAGTGGTGATAGAATGTTTTTTAAAAGAAATAAAAAACCAACAGAGTTAGACAATTTAATAGAACAGAATAAGAAAAAAGAAAAGAAGCAAAAAGAAACCGTTGATTTTAAATGGATAATAACAATAGTTATTATTAGTTTTGTCATATCATTTTGCTTATCTTTTATAGCTAATATAACTATACCTAATTTAAGTTTTTATTTAGGATGTATTATTACTCTAATATTTATTTTTATTGGTATTTTCTTTGATTTAGTTGGAGTAGCTGTAACGGCTGCTGATGAAGCTACTTTCCATTCTATGAATTCTAGAAAAGTAAAAGGAGCTAAAGTAGCAGTTAAATTTAAAAAGAATGCTGATAAAGTATCAAGCTTTTGTTGTGATGTTATAGGTGATATTTGTGGAGTTATTTCTGGTGCTGCTGGAACTACAATAGGAGTAATATTAGTAAGCGAATTACATTGTAATGTTTTACTTACAGGACTTATTATAGCTGCTGTAATATCTTCATTAACAATAGGTGGAAAAGCTATAGGTAAAAGCTTTGCTATTAATAAAAGTGATATCATATTATATGAATTTGCTAAATTTGTATCTAATTTTTATAAAGGCTAGAAATAGTCTTTTTATTATACTTATTTTTTTTAAGTTGTTGTTTTTCCTGCTAAATGTTATAATTATACTAGGTGATAATATGAGAGCTACTAAAGGTGATAGAATCATATTCATATTAGTTGCGATTCTTCTTTTAATGGGAGTAGGCTATGCTTATCTAACAACTAATTTAAATATAAATGGAACAGCAAATGTAAAAAGTGCCTCTTGGAATGTTCACTTTGAAAACGAAGTAGTAGATTGGAGTTCAACTGCGACTGTTGAACAATATCCAACAATAAATCTAGATGGTAATAATGTTACTTATGAAGTAACATTAAATGAACCAGGAGAATTTTTTAAGTTTGACATAGATGTAAAAAATGATGGAACTATTGATGCTATGATAGGAGCTATAAATTCTACAGTAAATGGTCAACCTATTAGTAATTTGCCAGTATATTTAAGTTATAGTGTTACTTATTTAGATGGTGAAGAAGTAGGTGGAAATTATCTCTTAGAGGCTGGTAAAAAACAAACTTATACAGTTTTTATAAAATATAGGGATGATATAACTCCATCACAATTACCAAGTGGTAATAATACTTATGTTATTAATTTGAATCCAGTAATTGTTCAAGCAACAGATGATGCACCGCCTAAAAGATTTAACGGTACAGTCTACAGTAATAATACTCAATCTGTTGCTGCTGGTGGTACTGTTGAAGATATAGGGGGTAAATCTTTAAATCCACCGCTATATGCCAAGCTAGCTTATTTAAAATATATTATTGTTGATGATAATATAAGTTCTGTTCATTTAATGGTTGACTGGGGTGATGGTACTTATCAAGAAGTAGTTCCAGGAGCTGAAAATAGAGCTAATAATATAACTTTATTTACCAATCATTATGGTGCTAGTAATTGTAGTAATGATCAACAAGTATTTGGATGTGAAATTAGTCCTGAGGATTTAAATGATGATTTAATCTATATCACTAATGATGGATCAGTTGGTTTCCCGGGTACGTGCTTTAACTGTATGGCCTATTCTAATGGTTCTTCAATTTGTCATAGTGATGTTTGTTAATTAAATTGCAAAAAGCCTTCATTTGTGGTATAATATGTACCACATATGGAGGTCTTTTTTATGGCTTATACTTTGAAGAAGGGAAATAATTATATTTCTCATAAGAAATTATATTATTTATCTAAGAGTGATACTGGTACAGTTTATCGCTATAACAATATGGCAGTACATATATTTCCTGAAAATATGGATGGTATATTTTCAGAAAAAGATGGTATTTATTTAAGTAATTTAAATACATATCGTATTTTATTACCAGAAGATATTTTATATAAGAATAAAAGAATGGTAGGATTTACTACAACTCTACCTAAGAAAAATAAGGGTATGAGAATTACTAATAGTACTAAAGGTGAATTCTTATATGATTTATGTTTATTAGAAGATGATATTGATGTACTTTCAAAAAATAAAGTATTACTTAGTGGAGTAGTTGCGGATAAAAGTGTTTATAATGGTAGCTTATATTTATTAGATCCTTCTAAGTATTCTAGAATTAATATGGATGAAGATACTATATTAAAGCTTAATTTATATCAATTACATTTATTATTATCTAGATTATTAATAACTGATTTTAAAAAAGATTTGAAATATGGAGAAGATATAAGAGGAGTAGAAGAATTATTAAAACTAAGAAATTCAGATGAATATCCTAGTGAGTTCTTTAATAATATATTAGGAGAAAAAGATAAAGTAAAAGAATTAGTAAAAAGAATATAATTTGGGGTGGTTTGGATGATACTAAGAATAGGAGATAAAATACTTGAATTAACTGATGATGATTTAGAGTACATGTATGTTGATGAAGGTATGGAAGGTACTATTTATAGACTTGGTGATATGGCTTTAAAAGTCTATGATAGGTTTTCTAATAAAGCAAGATTAGAAGAAGATGAAGCTCTAAAATTAAGTGAGATAGATACTGATAGAATATTATTACCAAGAGAGTTAATATATGATGAAGATGATAATTTCAAGGGTTATACTACTAAGTTTTTAACTAGTTATAATTTTAAGAATTTAGGAAGAATGCCTATAAAAGAGTTTTCTAATGAAATAGGTTTAATATATAAAGATATTAATACTTTAACTAATCATAATGTTGATGTTGATGATTATACGTTAAGTAATATTATATTATCTGATGGATTATACTTAGTAGATCCTGGAAGTTATATGTTTGTAAATGAAGAAAGATTTTTATTAAGTGATAATAGATATAGATTTAATCATTTCTTAATAGATAGTGTCATACCATATGGTGTTAAAATGACAAAGAAAGAAATTAAGAATTTAAGAAATTATTTTGATGCTTCAGAAGACTTAGTTGATTATATTAATTATGAAGCTGATAAAAAAGATACTGTTAAGAGTTTTGTTAAAAGAATTACAAGGTAGTTACCTTGTAATTTTTTCTATTTATTGATAAAATAAAATAGCTTTGAGGTGATACTATGATACAAGTTAGTAATGTAAGTTTAAAATTTGGCAAAAGAGTTTTATTTGAAGATGTTAATATTAAATTTACTAATGGTAATTGTTATGGATTAATAGGTGCTAATGGTAGTGGTAAAAGTACTTTCTTAAAATTACTTAGTGGAGAATTAGAAACTACTACTGGAGAAATAATTGTTAGTAAAGATGAAAGAATATCTATTTTAAAACAAGATCACTTTCAATATGATGATTTACGTGTAATAGATGTAGTAATCATGGGTAATACTAAGTTATATGAAATAATGGTAGAAAAAGATAAGATGTATCAACAAACTGAATTTAGCGATGAGGATGGTATGAAGTTAGCTAATTTAGAAGCTGAATTTATGGAACTAGATGGTTGGAATGCAGAAGCAGATGCTGGAATGTTACTTAGTAATTTAGGAATAGATGTAGAACATCATTATATGACTATGAAAGAATTACCAGTTAAAGAAAGAGTAAAAGTATTGCTTGCTCAAGCTTTATTTGGTGATCCTGATATATTACTATTAGATGAACCTACTAACAGTTTGGATATAGATGCAATTCGTTGGTTAGAAGAGTTTTTAATTAATTTTAATAATACAGTTATTATTGTTTCTCATGATAGACATTTTTTAAATAAAGTTTGTACTCATATTGCTGATATTGATTATGGAAAGATTAAATTATATGTAGGTAATTATGATTTCTGGTATGAGTCAAGTGAATTATTACAAAAGCAAATGAGAGAGTCTAATAAGAAGAAAGAAGAAAAAATAAAAGAACTACAAGCATTTATCGCTAGATTTAGTGCTAATGCCTCTAAAAGCAGACAAGCTACTTCTAGAAAGAAAATGTTAGAGAAAATTGAATTAGATGAGATAATTCCTAGTAGTAGAAAATATCCATATATAGATTTTAAAATTGAAAAAGATGCTGGAAAAGAAATACTAAAAGTAGAAAATCTTACTAAAATAGTAGATGGTAAAAAAATACTTGATAAAGTATCTTTTACAATTCTTAAAGGAGATAAAGTATGTATCCTTGCTAGTGATGATATGGTTAAAACTACATTATTTAATATTCTTAGTGGGGAAGAGAAATATGATAAAGGGACTATTACTTGGGGAAAAACAATTAATTTTGGATATTT
>JAEEGL013366122.1_pt1 | contig 23269 bp, 14 predicted proteins | sample 9134231 | NCBI WGS metagenome assembly JAEEGL01 (sample SAMN16246548, study PRJNA631951) | gut metagenome | biome: gut microbiome; feature: rumen; material: fiber-attached | host: Bos | place: Iran: Karaj | collected 2018-10
TATCCTGATGTTCGGCAAAAAGTCATCCTGGAAGGACCTTTGGAAATGGCTGAAACAAAAATAATTATGAGAAAATTCATCGCGGTTTCCGCTGTTCTTTTCCTTTCCGCCGTTATCCTCCAGGCCGCCGGTCCCGGCCGGGCTGCCGCTGACAGTTCGGCTTCGGTTCGCTGGGTCAAGGCCAAGATCGACGGACATCGGACAGGCGTGACGGCACCCTCCCAGGACAATGTCAAGTCGGCGCTCGGCACCATCGAAAAAGGGATATATACGGCCCCCAACGGTCGGATATTCAAGCGGGGCTCCACGCCCGCCGTGGCCCAGATCCTGATGGACGCCCAGCCTGCCATGGCCTCGGTCAAGGAAGTGATCGGATACGCTGAAAAGGAGATGTTGCGCTACCGTCCGCAGTGTGAGTTGTCCAACTGGTTCGCGGATTTCCTGCGGATTAAAACCGCTGAACTGACCGACCGGAAAGTGGACGTCGCGATCTACAACTTCGGTGGTATCCGCACGGATATGCCCCAGGGCAACATCACGGTGGATGATATCATGAGCATGTTCCCGTTCCGCAACTCGCTTTGCTATGTCGCACTGAAAGGCAGCGACTTACGAGAGATCTTCGACTTCCTTGCCCGTACGCAGATGCAGGCCGTCAGCGGCGTGCAACTGGTCGTGCGTGATCACAAACTTGAGAGCGTCAAGGTTGGCGGCGAGCCGCTGGATGACAAGAAGACGTATGGTGTCGCGACCATCAATTTCCTGCTGACAGGCGGTGACGGGCTTTTCATTGCGAAGAATGCCTTGGAGCTGATTGACAGCGGCATTTATGTCAAAGACGCCCTGATCCCGTATATCCAGCGCCTGACGCGCGAGAGTACGGCGATCGCAGGCCATATCGACGACCGGGTTGTAGTATACGAAAGCGAAAAAGCAGAGGAGGAATAAGCCATGAAGAGAATCTTTACCCAACTGATCCTTTGTGCGCTGGTCCTTCTCGGCCTTTGCGCGTGCTCTGCTCCGGGCAGCCGTCTCGTGATCCTGCATACCAATGACACCCACAGCCACTTCGATCCGTTGCGCGACGGGACGGGCGGTGTGATCGAGCGGGCGGCGTATGTGGACAGCGTTCGTGCCCGGCGGGGCGCCCGGAATGTTTTGCTCCTCCACGCGGGCGACTTCAGCCAGGGATCCTCCTACTTTACGATCCTGCGTGGAGACTTGGAGATCGAAGTCATCAACGCGATGGGCTACGACTGCGTGACGCTTGGCAACCATGAGTTCGACAACGGGCTGGAGGAACTGGCCCGGCGCCTGCAGTCCCTGCAATGCCCCGTGGTCTGCGCCAACTATGATTTCACTCCTTTCGAGGCGGGGAAATACATTACCCCCTATACGATCGTACATAAGGCCGGGCTCAGCATCGGCATTATCGGCCTGCTCTGTGACGTCAGCAGCGTCGTGAGCCGGGAGACGGCCGACCGTATGCCCGTGCTTGGCACCCATGCGGAGGTCGCGAACAAATGGGCGAAATACCTGAAAGAAGAAGCACTCTGCGACAAGGTTCTTCTGCTGACCCATATCGGCTACGAAGAGGATGTTGCCCTCGCGGCCGAGGTTCGCAATGTGGATCTGATCGTCGGCGGTCACTCCCATACCTTCCTGGACGAGCCGACGATTTGCACCGACGCGGACGGCAAGCCCCTTCCTGTTATCACTGATGGATGCTGGGGGTTGGAAATGGGTGAATTCTCTTTCTGAATCTTTTTAACAGAACGATCCATATGAAAAAAGTCCTCATTCTGACAGCTCTGACCTCTCTGTTGCTCGCTTGTGGAAAAACGGAAGCGCCGGCTCCTTGCGGTGCTGTGCCGACCCCCGCGCAGTGGGAGTGGCAAAAGATGGAAACCAACCTTTTCCTTCATTTCGGCCCCAATACCTTTACGGGTGTGGAGTGGGGAAATGGCAAGGAGAGCGAAGAAGTCTTTCAGCCGCAAGCGCTGGATTGCCGGCAATGGGCGGCCGTCGCCAAGGCGGCTGGGTTCAAGGGCCTGATCATTACGGCCAAGCATCATGACGGATTCTGCCTGTGGCCGAATCCCGAAAGCACCCATACCGTCGCGCAATGCAGCTGGCGGGACGGGAAAGGCGATGTCCTGCGTGAGTTGTCCGATGCCTGCCGGGAAGCGGGCCTGAAGTTTGGTGTCTATGTTTCCCCTTGGGACAGGAACCATCCGAGTTATGGGACGGAGGAATACAACCAAGTATTCGTCCGGACACTGGAGCATATCTATGCTAACTATGGTGACATTTTCGAGCAGTGGTTCGACGGTGCATGCGGCGAGGGCCCGAACGGAAAACGCCAGGCTTATGACTGGCCGCTGTTCAACGGGACAGTCTATCGCCTCGCGCCTCAAGCCATTATCTTCAGCGATGCCGGTCCCGGCTGTCGCTGGGTGGGTAATGAAGAAGGTCATGCCGGCCGGACCAACTGGAGCACGATCGACAACAGTGAGCTTTATCCCGGGAAAGGCGGAATTCATGAACTGCTGAACCAGGGCGAAGAAGGAGCTCCCTACTGGATCCCCGCTGAGACCGATGTGTCGATCCGTCCGGGTTGGTTCTGGCGTGCTTCCGAGACACCCAAGGTCAAGTCCGTGGAGAAACTGTTGCAGATCTGGTATGAAAGTGTAGGCCGGAATTCCTTGATGCTGTTGAATGTGCCTCCGGATGATCGCGGACTGATCGATCCGGTCGATTCCGCCCGGCTGATCGAATTCCGTGCGGCTCTGGATCAGATCCTTGCAACGGATCTGGCCGCTGGAGCCAAGGTCAAGGCCTCGGCCACCCGTGGCCGTGCCTTCTGTGCCGGAAAGATGCTGGACGGGGACGAGAATAGCTACTGGGCTACGCCCGACGGGGTGACGGCCGCTTCGTTTGTCGTGACGCTGCCCGAAGAAAGGACCTTCAACCGGGTCCTGCTTCAGGAATATATTCCGCTGGGACAGCGCGTCCGCAGCTTCAGCATCGAAGTGCCGGACGGCGACGGTTGGAAACCGGTCGCTTGCGAGACGACCATTGGGTACAAGCGCGTTGTGCTCGTCCCGACGACCACGGCCTCACGCCTCCGGATCCGTATTGACGACGCCCTGGCCTGCCCGACGATCAGTCGTCTCGGGCTGTTCATGGATCCTGTGCTGGGGGATCAGCTCTTGGATTAGAGAATATTGAGACTCTGCTCGCGGATTTTCTCGAGCTCATCTTTCATGCGGACCACGCACTTCTGGATGGAGGCGTGGTTCGCTTTGCTTCCGGTGGTGTTGATTTCGCGGCCCATCTCCTGGATGATGAAACCGAGCTTCTTGCCAGGTTCTGCTTCGCCGTCGATCGTGTCCATGAAGTACTTGCAGTGCTGGCGCAGGCGGACCTTCTCTTCGTTGATATCCAGTTTTTCGAGATAATAGATCATCTCCTGCTCGAAACGCTCGGGATCCATCTTCAGCCGGAGCTCCTCCGCGGCTTTCAGGATCCGCGCCTTGACGACGTCCAGCCGCTCAGCGGCATATTGCTCCACATCGTCATATAAGTTGAGGATCGTCTGAACGCGACCGGTCACATCTTTGTACAAGACAGCTCCTTCCGTTGCCCGGAAATGATCCAGCATCGAGAGGGCATCATCCAGGGCCTTTTCGACCAGCGGCCATTCGCCTTCGACGATGACGTCGGCCTTTTTGGTACCGGCATCCACCACATCAGGCAGGCGCAGGACGGCGGCGAGCAGCGCATTGTTTTTTTCATCGGTAGGGGCGCAAAAGCCAGGCAATTCCTTCCGGAGTTCCAAGATCTGCGTGTAATAGGCCTTGACGACATCCGTGCAAAGGGGGCGTGCCGCTTCGCCGGCATTCGGCTCCCAGGTGATGTAGAGGTCGATGGTGCCCCGACGCAGCCGGTCGGCGATCTTTTTCCGCACGTCGAGTTCCTTTTCCTTGGGAATCAGGGAGGTCTTGAGGTTGATGTCCGCGTTCTTTCCGTTGAGGGAACGAATCTCTATCGTCATCTTACCGCCGGAGAGGAGCGCTTCCCCGCGTCCGTAACCGGTCATGGATTTAATCATACGCTTTGCCTTTGTTCGGGATACAAAAGTACGGAATTATTATTATTTTTGTAATTCGTTATCGGATTTAAGAATCAACATTTATGGAAGAGCCCAAGAAACTCAATTTTCTGGAAGAGATTATCGAAGAAGATCTCAAAAGCGGTAAGTATGATAGCATTCTGACCCGTTTCCCTCCGGAGCCTAACGGCTACCTGCATCTGGGACACGCCAAGAGCCTCTGCATCAACTTCGGCCTCGCCCAGAAATACGGCGGCAAGACCAATCTCCGCTATGACGACACCAATCCGACCAAGGAAGATACGGAATACGTGGACGCCATCAAGGAGGATATCACCTGGCTGGGTTTCCACTGGGCAAAGGAGCTCTATGCATCCGACTATTTCGACCAACTATACGAGTGGGCTGAGGAGTTGATCCAGCGCGGCCTGGCTTATGTGGACGATCAGACAGTTGAGGAAATGCGCGAGAATCGCGGCACCGTCGAGACCCCCGGCAAGGACAGCCCCTGGCGGAATCGCAGCGTTGAGGAGAACCTGACCCTCTTCCGCGAGATGAAGGCGGGCAAATACGCCGACGGCGAGAAGGTGCTGCGTGCCAAGATAGACATGGCGCATCCGAACATGATGTTCCGCGATCCGATCCTGTACCGCATCAAGCATGCCCATCACCACCGCACTGGGGACAAGTGGTGCATCTATCCGATGTATGACTTCACCCACGGACAGTGCGACTCCATCGAGCATATCACGCACTCCATCTGCACCCTTGAGTTCGACGTGCATCGTCCGCTCTATGACTGGTTCATCGAGACGCTCGGCATCTTCCCGTCCCATCAGTACGAGTTCGCGCGCTTGAACCTCACTTATACGCTGATGAGCAAGCGCAAGTTGCTGGAATTGGTCCAGAAGGGCTTGGTAGCCGGCTGGGACGATCCCCGCATGCCAACGCTCTGTGGCGTGCGCCGTCGCGGCTATACCGCCGATGCGCTCAAGATGTTCTGTGACAAGATCGGCGTCAGCAAGCGCGACCAGCTGATGGATATCCAGTTGCTGGAATGGTGCGTACGCCAGGACCTGAACGCCCGCGCGAATCGCTACATGGTCGTTGGGGATGATCCGATCAAGGTCACCCTGACCAACTGGGAGCCGGGCAAAGTCGAGTGGTTCGACTGTCCGCTCAATCCGGCCGAGCCGGAGGGTGCGACCCGCAAAGTGCCTTTCACGGGCGAATTGTGGATCGATCGGGCCGACTTCATGGAAGATGCGCCGAAGAAGTTCTTCCGCCTCAAGCCGGACGGCGAGGTGCGCCTGAAATACACCTACATCATCAAATGCGAACAGGTCGTCAAAGACGAGGCCGGCAAAGTGGTGGAGCTCAAGTGCTCCGTGGATCATTCCACGCGTCCGGGCGGGGGAGAGTGGCGCAGCGTCAAGGGCACGATCCATTGGGTTTCCTGCGCATATGCGAAGGAGATTGAGACGCGCCTGTATGACCGCCTCTTCACGCTGGCTGATATGAGCCAGGTACCGGAAGACAAGGACTATAAGGATTTTCTCAATCCCGAGTCCCTGGTCGTCTCCAAGGGCTATGCAGAACCGGCCCTCTTGGAGGACAAGAGCGGCATTGCGGTCCAGTTCGAACGGGTCGGCTATTTCTATAAAGATCCCGATTCCACGCCGGAGCACCCGGTCTTCAACAAGACGGTCTCGCTGAAAGACTCCTTCAAGGTGGAGTAGGCGTGCCCCAAAGGCATACCCGATGAAGCGTTTCCTGGTCTTTTCCCTTCTCCTGTGTTTTCTGGCCGCGTCCTGCGGTCCGAAAGACATAGGCCCTGATCCGGATCCGAACCCGGACCCGAATCTTGATCCGGGGATTGTCCAGCCCGATCCCGGACCGGTCCAGGCGCTGGATATCGCCCTTGTCTTCCTGGATACTCCGGAGAGTTCCAGTTTCCAGTGGCCCTTTGCGTCGCCGCCGGTCACGGATATCTCCGCTTCCATGTCGCAGCCTTCGTTCCCGCATGAGAAGCGGGCTTATGTGCTGCCGGCAGATAAAGGGGGCTATTCGTTCGAAATCTATGCTACGACGGGGGTTGCCAAAAACTCCGGATCTCATCAAGGCCTCAAAATGGGCGGTGCGGCCGGAGACTATATCCTGCTGCCGGCCATCAAGGGCTTGTATCTCAGAAGCGTCCGTTGGGTGACAGGATCGACAGCTAGTCAGAACGTCTCTATTGTGCGTCAAGACGGGATGCCGGTTCTGGGGGGTGGCGCTATCCCGACGGTGTTCAACGCCGTGGGCGCCGATTACACTTGGTACCTGTCCGGAACGGAAAAAGAGACAGCCTATAAGTTCCAACTTGGAGCGGCCGGTATCGTGTGTCTCCAGCAGTTGATTCTGCGCTATGATACGACTCCCGGCGATACCGCCTCCAATCCTTTCCAGGAAATCCTCCCGGATGAGATCCCCGATTTCAGCCGGGTGGGCTATCATTGGGGCGACAAACCGATCCCCGATGTTCCGGTGCGAATGACGTTGGAAGCGCCGGCGGATGGCAAGGATGCCCTTCCGATGCTTCAGGAGGCGGTCAATACTGTAGAAACGCCGGGCGCGATCCTGCTTAAGGCAGGCACCTACTATCTTTCCAATACGCTCAACATCAACCGCAGCGGCGTCGTCTTGCGGGGAGAAGGAGAGGGGACGGTCTTGTACGCTACGTGCCAATCACAGGTATCGTCCTTGATTGAGATAAACGGATATGGCTCTTTGAAGACAAACGCAAGCAGTCCGATCATTGCTCGCTATGTGCCGGTCGGACAGCGCTGGGTCCCTGTCCGGGATCCCGGACAGTTCTCAGTCGGTGAGCGTGTCTGGGTGTTCCGTCCGGCGACGGAAGCCTGGCTGGATGCCCTGCACATGCGGGAACTGGCCGCCCACTATTCTGGGAACTCAGACTGGACTCCTTCCGACTACAACATGTACTGGGAGCGTAAGATCATGGCCATCGAGGGCCAGAAGATTTGGCTGGACAACCCGATTGTAATGTGTATCGGCGGCGAAGTCGCCTATGGGGAAGGTGCCTTGTGCAAAGGCAGCTGGGAGCGGATCAGTGAGTGCGGCATCGAATTCCTGACACTTGACACGCGCTATGACGAGAGTGTCCGGAGCGGCAGCGACTACACGGATGAAGAGCACGCGTGGAGTGGGATCACGGTCAAGAATACGGAGCACAGCTGGATCCGGAATGTCACGACGAAGCATTTCGGTCTCAGCGCTGTTAACCTGGGAGTCGGGGCCAAGAACGTAACGGTCAGCGACTGTACCTCTCTTTCGCCGGTATCCCAGGTGACGGGCAGCCGGCGCTATGCCTTCCATTTCAGTTCGTCCCAGTTATGCCTGATCCGGGATTGCCGCTGCGACGACGACCGCCATCAGTTTGTCTGTGGCGCACGGGTTCCCGGTCCCAACGTATTCCTGCGCTGCACCTCGACTCACAGCCGTTCTGACGCCGGCCCTCATCAGCGCTGGGCCACGGGCACCCTTTATGACAATCTGAAAACGGATGGCCCGTTGAATGTGCAGGACCGGGCGGGTTATGGCACGGGCCACGGCTGGGTCGGTGTGAATATCGTCAGTTACAACTGCGAGGCATCCCGCATCTGCATCCAAAGCCCATGGGTGACCGGACAGAACTGGGCCATTGGCTGCATCGGCGAGAAAGTCAGGGCAGCCCGTAGCTACAGTGACCAGCTCGGTACTCGCCCCGACGGTATCTGGACCTCACCGGGAATCCATGTCACGCCGGAATCCCTGTATGAGTCCCAACTCTCCGAACGTCATGCCCGGGGAGAGTATGTTGACCGGTAGGGGTTATTTCCCGGGAACCAGGGTAAAGGTATAGTTGCCCTTGACTGCGGGCTTGCGTTCGCGCAGGGTGACGCGGTATATCTTGTCGCCCCAGACCCTCTTCAGCGGTGGATCATCTTGGACGATGGTCTCCAGGACCGGTTCCAGTTTCTTCCCGTCGTAGTTGAGCGTCACTGTCTCGCCTTGGACCGTGATGCTGACCTTGCCTGGCGTTTGGATGTCCACATCGCCCCAAGTCAGCCAGTTGAAGTCGGCGGCTTGCTTGGACTCCGAGAGAACGTAGCTGTCTTTGATGGTCACTTTGCCGTTCTTCAAAGAGACTTTCCGGAGCATGCTCTCGACACAGGCTTCTGCCGGATAGGTCCCTGCGAAGTCCACGGAGAAAGTCATGGATTTCGGGTCGAACGTTGCCTGCCGGCTGGCGTACTGTCGCCCTTCTTTCTCCGGGATCCCGTTGAGCATGGGGACGTTGTGGTAGTTCGCCTGCATGGACCAGATCTCATAACGCCGGGAACTGAACGTTTTCGTGATGTACGTGCCGACTCCGGCGTCGATGAGGAAGGGGATGGCTTTGTAGTAGACGGAAACCGTGCCGATGTCATTGTGGTTGTGGCTCTGGGCGTTGTGCCCTCCTTTGGAAGCGACGAAGAAGCCGTCTTTCTCCCGCATGTAGCAGATCTGGGTCTCCGGATACCAGGTGTAGGGCTCAAAGACCAGCTCGGGCGTTTCCTTCTCGAGCTCCTCCTTGATCAGGAGGGAATAGAACATGCGGATGATGAAACGGTCCCGCATGACCGGGGCCGGTTTCCCTTTGAGGGCGTAAGCTGCATAATGCTTCATCAAGGGGCTGTCCACGCCCTTGCCGTAATTGTAGATGATCAGCGCATTGTCCGCGCCCTTGGCCGAGGCGTCGGAGAAATTGACCACCCATCCGTTACCGATGGTGGACGTAGTGATGTATTCGCCCATCCGCCGGATCATCGGGTTGTCCAAGGCATTGATCCGGCCTCCCGTGATCCAGCCCAGGAACTCCAGATACTCGAAATTCTTGGCAGGGCCTTGGTACCAGTAGGAGGGCCCTTCGTCGCAGCAGCCGTCTCCCTCGATGTTGTTGAGGTACTTGTCAACGGATTCCATGGACATGTAAGTCGCTTTGGCAAAGCGGTCCAGGTCCTTCTCGCAAAGGGCGAACACCTGCAGGCAGTTGATGCTGCACCAGGGGGTCCAGTTGTTGAGATGGCCCTTTTCCGGATCAAAGCGGTCTCCCTTCCAGCTGTAGTGGGTATCGTTGAGGTAGGGCGTCATGATCCGTTTGTCCAGCTCAAACAAGAGGCGGCGGCTGATCTCCGGCTCGATCTTGTCGAACTCCTCGTGGAAATAGTAGTACACCCAGGCCATGACGGCACCGACATCGCCGGCTACCAGGTCGATGGCATTGTCATCATGTTCGGGAAAATAGTGCCTGTCCTTCTGGTTGTACAGATGGTGGGACCGGACCCAGGAGGTGACTTCGCACATGGCGAAGGTCCCGTCCATCAACTGGTCCAGGTATCGTCCTTGTCCGGTCGCCAGTTCCGCAAAGAACAGGTCGATGATGGCCATGAGGTTGGCGCCGATGTGGGCATCGGCTTTCCCTTGCGACTGTCCGCGTTTGTAGGTGAGGTAGTCGGTGGCGGTGACAACCTGCCAGCGATAATCGAGGGCCTTCTCGCCCCTTTCGATGAAAGTATCTTTCCAACTGCCCAGGAGCTTGTCCCAGCCCGCGCGGTCGCTGTAAGCCGGGAAGGGGACCCATTTCTGGTCCGGCAGGAGAACAGTTTTCAGTTTGGCTTCGTCAGCCTGGCTCCGGAGCATGTTACGCTCGACATAAGCTGACGCGTTCCCGGCACTCAGCAGAAACGCAAACAACAGGAGAAACAGGATCCTTTTCATATTATTGACGGTTACGCGGGATGAGCAAGGAGACGACAGAACGGGCAGGAATGGGTGTGCAAGCCACTTTCCGCCCGGTCCGGACCGGGATTGTATGGGCCTCGGAGCCGGTGTTGACGAATACCAGCGCCGTCGAGCCATCGGGATTGCGGAATGCCAGATACTGGAGCCCTTCCGTCCGGGGCCCTTCCGTCCCTAGGCGGATGGCACCCGGCCGGATGACGGTGGAGCAATGTAAAATGTCGAACCAGTGCGAGTTACGGACAAGGTTCTCTAAAGACCAGTCGTGAGAGGAGAGCGTGGCTCCGCCGTAGCAGGTGGCGCAGCCTCCGGCTTCCCCCCGGTTCGGGGCGCCGTTCTCGTCCAGGATCAGGTTCCACAGAACCACACCTTTTCCATAGCGGGAGAGGGTGCCGAAGAAGATCCCGAGCATGTCGGCAGGGAAGCGGTTGGCGAAGGCATTCTCTCCCCGGTAGTTCCATCGGCCGATCGAAGCTTCCGTGAAATAGATATCCTTGTCGGGGGCTTCTGCGTGGATCTTGTCCAACTCACTGGCATCTCCGCCATAGTTGTGCCAGGCGCTGCCGGCCACGTAAGCACGGGCTTCCGGATCCGCATAGATTTTGAGCGGGTACTGGAATTGCTCTTCCATCCGGTCATAGTTGAAGTTGTGGTCGAAAACGAGGATTTTGGTCGTCAGCCCGGCGTCTTGGAATTTGGCGCCCAGCACTTTGACGAAATCCCGCTGATCTTGCCAAGGCATGTATAGGGACATGGAATTGCCCCGGTGAAGCGGTTCATTCTGAGGCGTTACGGCCAGGATGTGATAGCCGCGCTCCTCCATCACTTGGACCCATTTGACAAAGAGATCGGCGTAGTCGCTGTAGCAGGCTGGATTCAAGCGCCCGGAGCGCCAACTGTCATGGGGCAGTCCTTTCCCTTCGAGGTCCATTTTCATCCATTTGGGGCAACTCCAGGGAGAACCGATGATCTGTAACTCCGGGTTGATTTGATAGATTTCGTCCAGGATGGGGAAGAGGTAAGTATATTCACTCTCATGGACTTGCAGGTTTTCCCGGCCGGGCGAGTCCCACCAGGTGTATTCGCTCATCGAGAAGTCGGAGCCGCCGATGCAGACCCGCACCAGCGAGGACCCGGCTCCATCCGTGGGAGAAAACATCTCCCGGAGCAACACCGTCCGCTCTTCGGGCTTCATCTGGAGGAGCACCTGACAGGAGGCTTGGGTGATGGCAAGGCCGAATCCGTCGATGGTCTGGAACTGCTCACCGGTCAAGCGGATCTCGCTGCTGTCTCGGACCGGCCGAGAGAGGGGAAGGGTGATTCTCTCAAATTCCGAACGGCGGTCGAAGGTGGTGATCCAGGCCGTCGCCTGCCGACCGGACGGACGGCTGGCCTGAAGGGCGGACTTGTTCGGATCATAGATGGCCACGCTGACAAAGGAGTCGGCACATCCATAGTAGAGATACCATTTGCCTTGGAAGGGCACGAGACCTTCCATGAAAACGGTGCCGAAGGGATACTGGCCGCTCTTTTCATAATCCTGTTCCGGGACGAAGAAGGGTGCATCCAACCGGGCTAGCAGGCGAGTGGGGTCCTTCAAGGAGAACAGGGCTTGTCCGCCGCAATAGACGTTGGCGACATAGTTGGGATCTCCTTTCTCGGGATCATTTTTCCCATTGTAGAACAGCAGGATGCCTTGCTTTGTGACGATGGCGGGTGGCCCGCATTCGGTCAGCATGCTGTCGAAACAACCGGGACGCGGATCCATAACGTGGAGCAATTCGCCTTTCCCGTCTGTCAGCGGGGTCCAATGGATCAAATCGTCCGAGCAGGCCAGGTTGACAAACATTTCGCCCCAATACATCCAGTATTTCCCCTGAAGTTTCGCAATGACCTGCCGCTCGCCGTCCATCCGGGTCACGATGGAGCCGGATTTGCACGCCATCTCCCGCCAGGCGCCCTCGTGGGCGTCCCAGAAAGCCGGACCATGCTTTTCCCAGTGTACCAGGTCGGTCGAGGTCGCGACGGCCAGACGGGGAACTTTGCGGTTCCACTGGGTGTACATCATCACGTAAAGGCCATCCTCCGTCATGCAGACGCGGGGGTCTTCACAACCGCCGGGTGTTTCCATTTCGGACTGGCTGTCCGGGCCCGGAAACAGGACGGGTGCGTCGCGACGGGTGAAGAGGATCCCGTCTGCAGAGCTCGCATAACCCAGGCGGGAGGTACGCATGCCGATCCCTTGCGCCAAGGCATCTTCGGCGCGGTAGAGAACGACGATGCTGTCTCCCAGGACGGCGGCAGCCGGGTTGAAGGTGTCGCTGAACTCCCAGTGGACAGGCGCGCCGGTCATCGGGCAGAAGAAGGTGGAAAGGGTATCGGGCGCGATGACGGGTCGCGTTGCTGCCGGCCGCTCAAACGGGCCCCAGGCCCAGTCCTTAGGCGCGGGATGGCAGGCAGACGCCAGGACGCAAAGCATTCCGGCGAGGAGGAAGAATCGAATCTGTTGCATGGCTTCTGTTTAAAGCAGGCCTAGGTATTTACTGCGGGCGATGAGGCAGTTGCCGATGGAAGCGGCTTTGCGGCCCAGGGTGGAATAGACGATCTTGGTGTCTGAACTGACCCGGTTGAGGGACAGGCGGTTGACCGAGGTCTTGATCGGGTACATCAGGTACTTCTTGCCGACGATGAGGCGGCCGCCAATGATGACGAGGCCCGGGTTGAAGATGTTGATCAGGCCGGCAATGCCGCGGCCGAGGGTCTCGCCGATCTTTCCGATGCAGTCGATGGCGAGGACGTCTTCTTCTTCCACGGCCTTGAGGATGTCGTCCAGTGTGATCATCTCGCCGGCAGCGTATTTTTTCGAGAGAGAGGAGGTACGTCCGCTCTGCAGTTTTTCCAGGATCATTTCATGCAAGGCGGAGCCGGAAGCGCCGGTCTCCAGGCAGCCGACTTTGCCGCAGCGGCAGATCTTTTCGTTGTCCAGCAGCGGGAAGTGGCCGATCTCTCCGGAGAAACCGGACTTGCCGTAATACAACTTGCCATCCAGGATCATGCCCATCCCGAGACCCCAGCTGAGATTGATGGAGAGCATGTTTCGGGCATCTTTCCCATGGCCCCCGGCCAGATATTCGCCATACGTCATGGCGCGGGAGTCGTTCTCGATGGAGACCGGGACATTGAAATCCTTTTCAAAGATGGCATTGAGCGGGAGGTCGTCGCTCATGAAATAACTCATCGAGTAGCCTTCTTCCGGATTGACCCGGCCGGACAGGCTGACACCGACGCTGAGTACCTTCTCCCAAGGGATGCCGGTCGCCATCACTTCTTCCTTGACCATCCGGCACAGGGATTTGAAGGAGTCGGCGCTGGCCTCGAGGATGAACTCGATATTCGGGCAGAATGCCACGATGTCTCCTTTGAAATCCGAGATTGCGATGTGGAAATGCTGACGGGCGATATCCACCCCGATGAAATAGCCGGCGGCGGCGTTGAGGCCGTAGATGCTGGGGCGCCGGCCTCCGGAAGTACCCACCTTGCCCATGTCCAGCATGAACCCTTCGCTGATCAACTCGCCGATGATCTTCGTGACAGTGGGGACGCTGGTGTTGAGCTCCCGGGAGAGATCGGCGATGGAATAGCTTTCGTTGAGTATGCAGAGTCGGAGGATCTGGCGCTTGATGTCGCCGTTTTTGCTGGTGTCGGAAAGGAAGGTTTTGGTACTCATTGCAATACAGTGTCAAGTTCGATACGCAAGTATAATATATTTTTCTGTAAATTGAATATAATTTATAAACTTTTTTGCTTTCGTGAGGCAAATGGCAATTCTTGGCTCCTTAAATTTTGGATTGGCGCCATAATTATTATCTTTGTAAATTAGTTTATACGTATTAGATATGCCGGCCAAACTGAGAAATATCTTCAAGGATCCCCCCAGGCTCACCCTGAAGCTCAAAATGATCCTCAGCCTGAGTGCCATCGCGTTGATGCTCTTGATTTCCAGCGTGATTTCCGTACTGGAGTACAAAAGCATGAGCACTTATGTGTCCAGTTTGATCGCGGACAATATCCGCAGTATCAACATGGCCCAGGAGTTGGCCGAGTCCAGCAATGATTACAATCTGGACATCCTGTCCGTGATCGGAGACGACAACCTGACCAGTCTGCCTGACTTCGATCAGGACGAGTTCCTGTCCCACTGTGACTCGCTGAAGAAATCCCTGGCGAGTGTCAAGAAGGTACGGCTGGCGGATTCCGTCCTGTACGCCTATTCGGCTTATATGCTGACCTCCCTGGAACTGCCGGAGGTGTTGAAGTCCGATTTCATCGATTCCCGGACCTGGTACTTCGACCGGCTTCAGCCGCGCTACAACCGTCTGAATCTGGCGATCGATCGGATGAGCACGGAGATTTACAACGAACTCAAGAAGAATTCGACCAACTTCGACCGGGGGTTCTACCGCAGTATCGTCCCGGGTATCGTGGCGGTCGGTGTCGGGCTCCTGCTGGTCCTGATGCTGATGTTCTTTATCTTGTCCTATTATGTCAATCCGATCTACAAAATGGTGGACGGCTTGAACAACTATCGCTCCTACAACAAGCGCTACAACTACACCTTTGATGGAGACGATCAGCTCTCCGAGCTCAACGAAGGCATCTCTGAGCTGGCTGCCGAGAATATGCAGATGCGAAAGCGCCTGATGAAATCCTCCCTCGATACCGATCAATGAACCTGAAGACCATCAGCCGGAACGTGGGATACGCACTGCTCGTCAGCGCGTTGTTCATGCTGTTGTCCATCTTCGTGTCCTTAGGCTTTCATGACAGCGCCCTGGTGGCGTTGATCATCAGTTTCCTGATCACGTTCACGATCGGCATTTTCCCATTTGTTTTCGTCAAGAAAACGGCGGCGATCACGATGAAGGACGGGTACATGATCATTTTCCTGTCGTGGATTCTTTCCTTCGTTGTCGGGATGCTGCCTTACGCTTTGTGGGGCGGTCCTTTCTCGGTCCAGAATGCCTGGTTCGAGAGCGTGTCGGGCTATACGACGACCGGAGCAACCATCCTGGACAACATTGAAGCCGTGCCGAAGAGCCTGCTGTTCTGGCGCAGCGCGACGCATTTCATCGGGGGCTTGGGTGTTGTCGTCTTTCTCTTGCTGATCATCCCGAATGCCAGCCCGGTCCGGCTTCGGCTGTCCAACATGGAGTTGTCGTCGCTGAGCAAGAGTGGCTACAGTGTCCGGAGCAACAACGTCGTCTTTATTTTTGCGTACATCTATCTGGGCCTGGTTGTCATCTCGTTCTTGTCTTATTGGCTTGCCGGCATGTCGGCGTTCGATGCGATCTGCCATGCCTTCAGCGTAAGCGCGACCGGCGGTTTCAGCACCCGCAACCTTTCCATCGGAGCCTATGGATCCCACTGGATCGAGGGGCTGACGATGCTGTTCATGTTTATCTCTTCGCTGCATTTCGGCCTGGTTTACCTGACGATCGTTACCCGCTCTTTCAAACCGCTCAACAACCCGATTATCAAGTTCTATGTCGGATGTGTGGTTTTCTTCTCCGTGTTCATGGCGCTGACGCTGTTGTCGAACGGGCTTTCCCCTTCGTTCGGACAGGCTTTGTGGGAGGGGACTTTCCAGACCCTGTGTATCTCGACGACTTCTGGTTTTGCCATCGTGGACAATGCCAACTGGCCCATGTTGTGCAATATGAGCCTGATGTTCATGGGGATCATGTGTGCCTGTGCGGGTTCGACTTCCGGGGGCATCAAGGCTGACCGGGCCCTGATCTTGTTCAAGGCGATCGGGCTGCAGGTGCGCCGGGCTTTGTATCCATCTGCCATTTCCGAAGTCAAGATCGGCAATCGCTTCCTCCGGGATGAAGATGTGAGTCCGCATCTGATCTTCATCGCCATGTATGTCCTGCTGCTGGGTATTTCTTCCGGTCTGCTGCTGTTGATCGGGCAAAATGACGCGGATGCCCTGGCGTGCTCTGTCGCCGCGTTGGGCAATGTCGGCCCGGCTATCCATCAATATGGGACCTACGGCAGTTTCAACTCCATGCCGGAGATCGGGAAGGTGATCATGACCTTGGACATGTTCCTGGGGCGCGTAGAGATCTACCCGGTCCTGGCAGTTTTCTCTATCCTCTTCAAAAGACGTATCAGTAAGTAGATGGACAGGGAAGCGTTTCTATACAAGGACTTCCTGCGCCATCTCGGGGTTGTCCCGACTTCCTGCCAGGAAGACATGCTGCGCAAGGTTGCGGCTTTTGTCACGGGCGATGATGCGGATATCCTGGTGGTCAACGGCTATGCCGGTACGGGGAAAACGACCGCTGTTGCAGCGGTGATCGATTCCCTGACGGAGATGAAAGTTCCTTGCGTGCTGCTGGCTCCGACGGGACGATCCGCCAAGGTTCTTTCCGGTTATGCCGGGCGCCCGGCGCATACCATCCATAAGGGGATCTATCGCCAGAAGTCTGTCGGGGAGAATGGATTCGGGCAGTTCAGCCTGGTTCCCAACAAAGCCCGCAACACCCTTTTTGTCGTGGACGAAGTCTCGTTGATCGGCATTGACGGCGGCCAGGGTGCGGCCGTGGCCCAGTTCGGGACCGGCAATCTGCTGGAGGACCTGATCACGTTTGTCCGGAACGGAGCGGATTGCCGCCTGATCCTGATCGGGGATTCGGCGCAACTTCCGCCGGTCGGGATGGAAGAAAGTCCTGCGCTTTCACCCGATTACATGGAAGGCTTCGGCGGGGTTGTGTATGCGACGCTGAAGACGGTTGTCCGTCAAGCCCAAGAGTCGGGGATCCTTCACAATGCAACCCGGATCCGGGAACTGATCCGGAACTCGGACCCGTATGAGACCTTCGACGGAATCCGGCTGTCGCTGGACGGGTTCGAAGATATCTCCCGGATCGGAGGTGGCGAACTGATCGAGACGCTTTCCGATGCGTATGCCCGTTATGGGGAAGACGAAACCATCATCCTTTGTCGCTCGAACAAACGGGCGATCCGCTATAACCTGGGCGTCCGTTCTTCGGTCCAGTTCAAGGAAGAACGCCTGGTGCGCGGGGATAAATTGATGATAGTCAAGAACTGTTACCAGTTCCTGGACGATGTCGAGGAACTGGATTACATCGCGAATGGCGATACGGCCAAGCTGGTCCGGATCGGGAAGTATGTGGATCGTTATGGCTTGCACTTCGCGGATGCCAGGTTGTCCTTTCCGGACTACGATGACCTGGAAATCACGGCGAAGGTCTGTCTGGATACGCTCGAGTCCGAGTCGGCTTCGCTGACTTATGAGCAGCAGAATGCTTTGTATGCAGGAGTGGATGCGGATTATGCGCGGATTACGTCCAAGAAGAAGCGCTACGAAGCCGTCCGGGAAGATCCGTTTTATAACGCGCTGCAACTCAAATATGCCAACGCAATCACCTGCCACAAATCGCAAGGAGGCCAGTGGAAGTGCGTTTTTATCGACAATCCGTTCTGGCAGGATGAGCAGAGCGTGGATGATCTGAAGTGGCTTTATACTGCTATGACCCGTGCGGTGGAAAAAGTGTACCTCGTGAATTTCAAAGACCGTTTTTTCGAATGAAGAAATTACTGATTGCCTTAGTTTTTGCCTTGTCTTGCGCCCTTTCCCCTGCGCAGGATCTGAAACGCACGCCGTCGGCGTGGAAATGGGTTTCCGATACGGTGGCGGTGTTCACTTTTGATGGCTCATTCGATGATGAGGATGCGTTCGGCGTAGAGGCTCGTTCCTTGCAAGTCCGGCCTGGGATCAAGGCCCCGGATCGCTTCTCGGATTTTCCCTATAAGCCGGAAGATGCCGTCAACCTGACTTGGTCGCCGGATTCGTCGATGATTGCGTTCACCCGTGCCAATGACCTCTATGTCTATGACTTGGCGGCTGCCCGGGAGAAACGACTGACCTTCGATGGTTCGGATGTGATCCTGAACGGATACGCCTCTTGGGTGTATTACGAAGAGATTTTCGGCCGTCCATCCCGCTACCGGGCGTTTTGGTGGTCTCCGGATTCGCGTCATCTCGCGTTCTATCGCTTCGACAACAGTGAGGTTCCGATGTTCCCCATCTATTCGCCCGCCGGACAGGACGGCTCGCTCAACCGGACCCGTTATCCCAAGGCGGGGGAGAAGAACCCGGAGGTGCGGATCGGGATGATCGATGTGCGCGCCCTTCCGTTCGGGGCCAGCGAGAAGAAGGCCGCCCGGAAAACGGTCTGGGCCGATTTTGATCCGACTGAGGACCAGTATTTCGGGACCCCTTTCTGGGGGCCGGACGGCGTGTCATTCTATGTGTCACGGGAACCGCGTATCCAGAATACCTTGGATTTGTATTGCGTCAGCGCCAAGGATGGAAGCAAGAATCATATCTATCATGAAGAATATAAGACTTGGCTCAGTTGGATTGATGATGTGCTCTTCACGGACAAGGGCCTGTACATGGCACGGGCTTTCGAGAGCGGCTGGCAGCAGATCTATTTCCTTTCTTATGACGGCAAGGAATTCCGTCGCCTGACCGACGGCCCGAACTGGCGGATCAGCCTGCTGCGGGTGGACGAGCCGTCCGGCACCATTTTCTTTACGGCCCATCGGGATGCGACCATGCGCCCCTGCCTGTATCAGGTGGATGCCGCTGGCAAGATCACGGCCTTGACGGATCCCCGGCTTGCCGTGTCCGGCGTCCGGTTCAGCCCGGATGGAAAATACTTCATCGCATCCTTGTCGAATTTCACGACGCCCACCCAAGTCTGGCTGTATGAGACTCGCTTGGCGCCGATGGCCTGGAAGAACCGCCGCCTGTTGGACGGTACGCCCAAGGGCATGCATGTGGAGGATCGGGCTGCCCGCAGCGCCCTGAAAGTGGCGGATATTGCCGGACCGGATTTCGATGCGTCGGCCTATGCCTTGCCGCAGATTATCACAATTCCGGCTGAGGACGGTCAGATGATGCCCGCTGCCGTAACCTATCCGAAAGATTTCGATCCCTCGAAGAAGTATCCGGTGCACTTCGAGATCTATGGCGGCCCCAACACGGCCACGGTCCGGGATAGCTGGCGGCGTCCTGCCGCGTTGAATCAATGGTGGAGCGAGCAGGGGATCATCCATGTCGCAGCAGACGGACGGGCGGCCGGTCATAACGGCCGGGCCGGAACGGATCTGGTCTATCGCAACCTGACCGATGTGCCGGTGCGGGATTTCCTGACTTGGGCAGAATATTTCAAGTCGCTGCCTTATGTGGATGGGGAGCGCCTCGGTGTAGAGGGCTTCTCTTTCGGGGGTACGATGACGGCAATGCTGCTCCTGCGGCATTCGGATGTGTTCCGCTGCGGGATTGCGGGTGGCGGTGTGTATGACTGGAAGCTGTATGACAGCCATTATACCGAGCGCTTCATGGAGACGCCGCAGTCCAATCCGGAAGGCTACGAGAAAGCTTGCGTGCTGAATTATGTCGGAGAGTATCCCGTAAAGGCCGGAACGGTGGCAGATTCTACGTCCGCCAAGGGCGTGATGTTGAAACTTACGCACGGGACCGGCGATGATAATGTGCATTTCCAGAATACCCTCCAGTTGGTGGATGCCTTGCAGAAGGCGGGGAAGGATTTCCAGCTGATGATCTATCCGGACGGCATGCACGGCTACCGGGGGCCGCAGGCGCTTCATTCTTGGGCGTCCGATCATGATTTCTGGCTGCGATATTTGAAACAATAATCCGATGAAGAACGCGTTTATTCTGCTGGCAGGAATCGCTTTGTCGATCGCTTGTTCACGCCCGGATCCGACGTCCAATGTCGTAACGATGATGGGTACAGGCGGTGCAGGCGGAATCGTCCCCAATGCTGCTGTCCCTTTCGGGATGGTCCAACTGGCCCCCGATACCGACGCGGGCGGCACCGGCTACTTTTACGGGCGCAATACGTTGCTGGGTTTCAGCCATATGCACAAAAGCGGCAGTGGCGGCGGGTCTGATTTCCAGGACATCCTTTTCCTGCCGGTAACCGGGGATGCGTGGGCGGCTCCGGATACATTGAAGAATCAATACAGGACACCCTTTTCCCACGAGGATGAGGTTTCCTCACCGGGTTATTACAGTGTCCGCCTGCCCGAATTCGGGATCCGGGCTGAACTGGCAGCAACGTCCCGTTGCGGCATGCATCGCTATTCCTACCCGAAGGGAGCGAATCATCAGCTTTTGATCGATCTCAAACATGGCAATCCCTTCAACTGCACCATCATTCCGGAAGATTGCTTCGACACCGTAAAGGTGGCGTACATGGAGCGGGTTGATGAGCGCACAATCCGGGGATACCGCATCTCCAACGGGTGGTGTCCTGAGATGCATGTCTGTTTCGAGGCCCGCTTCTCCCGCCCGATCCGGGATTTCCGGCTCTATGACAAGCTCCGATATGTGGGAGGGGATTCCCTGAAGGGCCTGGATGTACGCGCGCTGCTCTCCTTCGGTGAGAGCGAGGCCCCACTCGAGGTGTCCGTGGGCCTTTCTCCGGTCGATATGGAAGGGGCTTGCCGCAACCGACAGAAGGAGATCGGTCGCAAGTCGTTCGACAGAGTCTCCGCCGCTTCCCACGCGGCCTGGCGGAAGGAACTGTCCGCTCTTGAGGTCAGCGACCCGGATACGGAGAAGGGCCGGATGCTCTATACTTGCTACTATTTCAGCCTCCTGTATCCCATGCTTTATTCCGATGTCGATGGCCGGTACCGCAGTTCAGATGCCAAGGTCTATCCAGGCGATTTCAACTACTACGCCGGCGTGCTCGGGTTCTGGGACATTTTCCGTGCCCACCTGCCACTCATCACCGTGATCCATCCGGAGATCATGACGGACTTGATGAAGACGATGCTGGCACATTATGAACATTGCGGCCAACTGCCGATCTGGACCCTTGCCGGCCAGGAAACCTGTTGTATGGAGGGATATCCTGCCGCACCGGTCGTCTCAGACGCTTACAGCAAAGGGATCCGTGGCTTTGATGCGGAGAAGATGTTGGAAGCGTTGGATATTTCTGCCAGCAGGGATACTTTCGGCTTTTTCTGTCGGGCCTATCGTGGCGCGACGAATTACCGGAAGTATCATTATGTTCCCAACGATCTGGAGATCTCCAGCGTCTCCAAGACTTTGGAATACAGCTATGATGACTGGTGCATCTCAAAAATGGCCGGGATGCTGGGCCGCTCGGACGTGGAAAGCGCCTACCTGGAGCGATCCGGATGGTATCGGAATGTTTTTGATCCGGGACGCATGCTGATGAGGGGCCGGGATTCAGATGGAAACTGGCGGGAACCCTTCGATCCGTTCTACTCCAATCACCTTAGAAGCGATGACGATTTCATGGAAGGAACGGCCTGGCACTGGACCTTTCATGTGCCTCATGATCCGGAAGGTCTGATGGGGCTGCTCGGAGGCCGGGATGCCTTCGCTGAGAAACTGGATTCCCTCTTTTTCGTGCTGGGCCCGGAGATCCATGGTCCCAACCCTTCCGGTGATATGACCGGAATGATCGGCCATTATGCGCACGGCAACGAACCCGGACATCATACGATCTATCTTTACAACCTGGCAGGTCAGCCGTGGAAGACCCAGGAACTCGTTACGAAAGTGATGCATTCCCTATACAATACCACGCCGGAAGGTATCTGTGGCAACGATGATACCGGTCAGATGTCGGCCTGGTATGTCTGGAATGCGATGGGTTTGTACCCGATGACGCACGGGGATGCCGAATACATGATCGGCTCTCCCCAGCATGAACGGCTGGTTTTCCATCATGTGAATGGAACCTTGACCGTAGAAGCCCCCGGTGTCTCCCCGGAGAACTGTTATATTCAAAGTGTGACCCTGAACGGAGCGCCGCTGGAAGGCTATCGGGTTAAGCATGAGGCTGTCTTCGGGGGTGATGCGCTGCTTCATTTCGAGATGTCATCCACGCCCCGGAAGGACTGATGCTACCGAGATTCCGTAACGATCAAAAGCCTGCGGTCGGAGTCCGCTTTGGCAGTAACTCCGTAGAGGTGGATGGGGCCTCCGGAGCGGACGGCAAGGCGCTGAGCCAGTTCTTCCGAACGCATTGGGATGTTGCGGGCGGTCACGCCGGCTTCCGGATATCTTTTTCCGACATCTTTCATCGTGTGCTTATCCAGGGGCAGGACTTCCAGGATCTGGCGGAAACGGCCGAAGACCGCAAGCTCCGGGCTGGGGGAGTCCGCGGCATAGAGCTGGGTGGAAGGGGCGAGTTTGCGAAGACCGGCACGGCGGCAGGCGGCAGCATGGCATTCCGATTTCATCAGCGCTGCGCCAGGCTCGAAGAGCCAATTCCCTTCGCGGAGCGTATCCTGTTCCAGACCGGGACAGGATAGCTGCCTGTCGGTGTCCGTAAAGCGGAGCGTAGCACGCTTGCCCTCTTGTAATTCGGAAACGATCAGTTGGAAAGAATTCGTTTCGGAGGCTTCCAAGTGTAACAGGAGTTCCTTGCATTCGCCGTTCAGGGCGACGATATGGATTTCGTCCACGCCCTTCAGCCGCCGGCGCAGCAGAGAGATGTCCGCCATGGGAGAAAGTTTGACCAGCAGCTGCGGGCAGATCGAGAACAACTCGTCCTGCAGGGCGGCCAGATCCGGACGGCAGTCCTCCAGGAGAAAGACTTTGCGTCCTGTGGCCGAGCGCCGGGCCGGATCCAGAAAGATCAGGTCGGGCTTGAAGTCGGCGAGGATCTCCTGAACCGTTCCCGGGCGGACTTCAGCGTTGCGGAAACGGACGTTTTGGGTACCCAGAAGGCTGAAATTATGCTGGACAAGCTCGCAGAGAGCGGGATCCATTTCGTTGTACAGGACTTCGCCTGCCACTCCAGAAAAAGCCCAGGCATCCACTCCGAGCCCGCCGGTCAGATCTGCAATACGCCCGGATGGAAAAGAGTTTTTTTTCTCTTCTTTCCCGTATATCGTCTGTAGGATCCGTGCAGCCACCCGGGCTTTGTACCGGGCGGCCGTGGAAGAGCTGCACTGCTCCACGTTCAGCCGAGCCGGCAGGCGAAGGCCCGGGACGGCAGCCCACTCCGGAACTTTGGCTTCCAAGCGTTGCGCCAGATCTGCTTCGGCTTCTTGGACGATCTGTGAAAAACTCTTTTTCATTCCTGAGCAAAGGTACGGTTTTAATCAAAAAAAATGGTAGATTTGTAAAGATGTACCGAAACTAATGAATCAAAGAGATATGGCAGATTACCTTGACAATGTACAGAAGTGGCTCTCCGGCGATTTCGATCCGGCGACCAAGACCCA
>JAEEGL010690301.1_pt1 | contig 23268 bp, 14 predicted proteins | sample 9134231 | NCBI WGS metagenome assembly JAEEGL01 (sample SAMN16246548, study PRJNA631951) | gut metagenome | biome: gut microbiome; feature: rumen; material: fiber-attached | host: Bos | place: Iran: Karaj | collected 2018-10
AGAATATTAGTATGAACTCTAATATGAATGTCCTTAAATGTCGACACTTTTTTATTTCAATAGTTTCCATGTTCTGTTTATAATAGCTTTAATTTCCTTCCTCTTTGTTATCCCCCTTCTTATCATCTGGAACAGGCTGCTCAGTATTGGTGTTTGTGTCATTAGATGAAGCTGCTTCAATGATTTGATTAACGGTTTTAGCAGCCTGATCTATTGTAAGTAAGTTTGACACGACCACCACGACCTTGCCATTAAATTCGAAAGTAAGAACACCAACAGCAGTATCTAACAAACCGGCGCCAATCTCGAAATACGGGACATCTGTACCTGTAGCCATATCACAAGCTCTACCAATTCCATACACAGGTCCATCTTTAAGGATTTGCACTGCCGCAGGATCTAAAGCATTGCTATCTTCCTCTGTTAAAGCCCCAGCCAAAATCAATGCTCCTCCACAGCCAACAGAGGCAAAACCAACCGAAAAAAGATACGCAGCAAAACCTGAACCCACGCCTGTGGAAAGCAAAACACCTCCCGCAGCAATTTGAACAGTCCCCTTTAATAGTGTACCAACCCCTGCCCAAACAACCTTTTTATCAGCCATTCCATCCGGATCAATCCTATTCACCGGATCGCCGGCGCAATAGGCGTAGGGGCTGATGGAGTAGTACTTCTCGCACAGCGGGTCCATCGTCAGCCAGCGCATGTTGGAGGGGGTGTACATCCTCGCCCCGAAGTCATACAGGTCGAGGCCGACGCGGGCGAGGCTCTCCTTCCCGCTGAACTTGAACGGCGGCCAGGTCGGGACCACCTGGGACGGATGGGTGAAGGGAGGCATCGGCGTCTCCCCATGACCTGGGCGGGGCCTGTGCCCTCCTTCATCAGGCAACTTGTCATCAGGATCCATCACGAACTTGTCATCGGGATTAAAGATACCCTCGTTCCCTATCTCAACCGAACCATCGCCTAAAATCGGTTCGTCCCCAAGCCCAACAGGAGTATCATCCCCGGTGATTTCTCCCGCCGCAAATTCTTTGCCATAAGGGCCGTAGAAGTTCCGCGCAAGGATGGTCCCCGTCGAATCCGCCACTGCCCGGATGCTCCCAAGGTGGTCCTTCGTGTACCAGCAGTAGCGGGGAGCGCCCTCGCCGAAGGCAATGTACCCGCCATCGAATAGAAGCATGCGAAGGGTGCCGTTCTCTATCACCTCATTGCCTTCGTAGGTCATCCTCGTGACGCTGCCCGACGCATCCGTGCGGCGGGATTCCAGCCTCGCGCCACCGGCAGTGTAGGTGTTGTGCACATAGGCGCCGCCGGACAGGCTCATATACGAGGGAAGCCCAACGTGATTATACCGGACCTGTGTCATACCCTCGATATTCGAGAAGACTATACGACCGACAGAGTCATAGTTGATTAAGCCGGGACGGGTATCGTTCGAATATGACACGGATGTCATGCGGTTGCCGTCATAGGACATAGTACGGCCACCTGTTATGATTCCTTGCTTACTATACGAAACAATGTTGGTATGGTTGTCATAGGAATATGATTCCAAAAGGGTGTCATCGCCCAGTTCCGTAGAAGCAGTGACAAGCCGGGACAAATCGTCATAAGTATACGTGTGCTTATATGTCAAGCTATCATAAGTAAACTCCACCGAAGTTATATTTCCGCCCCACTCAGCATTTTCAGACATTATACTTGCATTAATGCACGCTTCGGGCGATGTTAAAACGATATCGGGCTGATTAGGGACAGTTATTTGGTCGTCTTCCGGCTGATCCGAGCTAAACGGTATCTTTGGTTTGGGAGAATAGCCGGATTCAACTAAAGCAGGTTCATATGTAATAGCTTCGGATAAGCCTGGGCCAGTCATGCTAGTATTCCACGACCTCACATTATAGGCAAAGGTCGTCTTCAAGTCGGGATTCCCAGTCCTTCTATCCGATGCGACTCGACCAATTGCATCATATTGGATATCTGACAGCGTCGTCCATTCATCAGCGTCGCCCAGTTTATGCCTTACCTTAAGAAGACGCTCCCACTGGTCATATGTGTATTCATAGAATTCTTCCAAAATCCCGCCCTTGTGACTGATGCAAACCCGTTTGGGCTTTCCCGTGAAGGTGACCTCCGTCGTGGTAACATCCACGCCTCCGTCTTGACGGGTGTCATGGCTTTGTATGACATTCCCTTTCTTGTCATAATAGTAGGAACTCCATTTGAAGTTATTGGTCAGGCCTTCCCCCAAGATACGCTCAGCCTTCCCAGTAAGCTGGCCTTGCACGTAATCCCATCTGGCGATACCGTATAATGAGTCACAACGTTCAGAATACTGCAGATAAGGCGTTGGAACTCCGGAAACAGAGCCATCAAGGTAGCTGTAATCATCATAGTAGAATACCGACAGGATATCCGGATACGTCAACGATACTCCTGATACTGAATAGCCCATGTAAGGACCGGAAGAGCCATAGTACCTGCTTGCGACGATATTGGAGCTGGAAGCCATTTGTCTAAGGTGCTCACCGCTTTCCCGGCAGGCCCCGTTAAGGCTTTCCCGCCCTTTAATGTCCAAAAAAGAAAATAGCCATCTGCCCAGCTTTCGGTCCTCGGCATCCTGCGTAAACACCAGGCGGTCTCCCTTGTCATAGATGTAATATGTCCATCCACAGCCCGGAAGCTTTTTGGCAACACAACGGTCCCGTTCATCATACCTGTACAAGTAGGCATACCGGGCCATATCCGCATCGCTTTCTCTCAGACTATCAGCAGATGCCAGGGTATTCGATAGCATGGGTGGGAGAACCGCTACCAAGCGTCGCTTATCGTCATATACCATATAAGTATCAAGCGCTTCCCCGCCAAGTATTTGCCTTGTCAGCAGGACACACTCACTTTCATCTTTAAAGGTGTAGGCACTGCGCCCGTCCTCGTCAGTAGTAAGGGTGACACACAGCGTTCCCGGGGTTTGAACTCCGCGTTTGATTACCGTAGGATCCGATACATTCCCGGACGAAACATATTCCAGATGATAGCACTTTAACAGACCCGTGGCCGCGTTGGTATTATAAGATGTGCGAATGCCTTTCTGGATAAACCTCCATTTATGACCAGGGCCATACTCACGGAGTTTCCTGTTCAAAGGAGAGGCTTCATATACGATTTCAGAAAAAGGGCGTTTTTCCCCATAAATCGTATCATCATTCTCACATCCTGCGGGAAGAGGGAGGGTAGTTTTCCATTCTCGTCCGACCTTATCGTATATTATTGATGAAAAGACATCTGTCCCAATAGGACTATAGTCTCTTTTAACTATGACGCGCTTTCTTCCAAGGCTGTCAAAGACCTCTTCCGTAATATTGTATTCAGCAGCTTGCGGTGCCGTAAAAGAATAGGTCTGGATGAAGTTCTCACTCTTTGGATAATGGATAACGGCCGGAACGTGGATTCCGGAATCCGACTCCTGGGCAACCGCAAAAATGGCGCTTAACATTACGCTCAATATGGATAAATATATTTTTTTCATATTATAACTCCTCAGATGTTGTATATCTATAATAGTATCCGGTAACAGGATTACCATCAATATCGAATACGGCCTTCAGCCTTCCAGAGAGATCATACTCATAAAAGGCAACGTTCCCCATGCTGTCGACGGAGCTTCGAACACCTATCCCGGGATACCAGGTGTAGGATATGACAGTTTCTCCCTTAGGATAAACCCGGACGTTGTCTATAGGCCTCGAACCTTCGTCGATGGTATATGTGCTCAATGTCGCGTCACACTCCTGCCTCTTGTAAGACCAATAGCCCGAAGTATCCTGGACCATGTAGTCAATGACGATTGCGCCGGATCCGGAGGAAGTAGGCAGAGTTATGGAGAATGGGCCGACATGGCTATTACCGCTTTGGAAGCCCTCATCAAAGGGTGTGGGGAAGGAAAGGACTGAATGATTCTCCTCGAAGGAGTAAAAAGCGATGTTCGATGTATCCCTGGCGCTACTGACCATGACTGGATACACCCCATCATAACCCCATATTATAGAAGTGCTCGTAGAATCCCGCTGGCATTTTCTGACCAGATTGTCGTTCCTGTCGTACAGATAGGTCTCTTCTGGCATGCCCCCATAAGAGGCATCCATGGCAAATCCGTCATACGAATGGAACAGAGCGCGCGGAATACCGGTATTTGACTTGGACTTATACTCAGCCAGATGCTGGATACTTCCCGATGAAGAACGTCCATACATGTGCAGAGTAGACCGAATCACTTGCCCGTTAAGGATTTCTGTTTCTTCCACAGGATATCCGACCATCCCCTCCGCAGACATCTGTGCAAATACGCCGTTACCGATGTCCCCGGACCAAGTAATACGTTTTTCGGTAACAGATGCGCCCGTTGTTTTCTCGGAAATCAACTGATTCCTGGAGTTATACTGATACTCGGTTATGTTACTTATTGGGTTAAGGCCATTCTCATCCCACACCGTAACCTTCTTCCTTACCATGTAGGGCGTTTTCCCCCAAATATAACATCTGGAAAGACGGATAAAGTAAGGCTGGCTTTGATATAAAAGACCATAAACATCATATACGCTTGGTGAATAGAAATAAAGATGACCACCGTACACTATATTTCTATCGTAATAAAACGGGGATTCAGATGGATAAACAAAACTTCTCTCATAAGAATACAGACCTGATTCCAAATCGCCATAGCTTTCGCTCGTACATACGGAATCCCTATAAGTCATTTCATCTTTCTTTACTATTACGCCATTACAGTTCTTGTATGTAACCTCTTCCAACAGTCCTCTTGCCAAATCACATGAGGTGTATGGATTCGTAAGATTCCTTGCCCTATAACAATGATATGTTTCCGCCACGATGTCGGGGTAATCCTCAAGGTCGGAATACTTGTAAGTAATACTGCTTCCATCCCCAAAATGCTCTGTAACCAGGCCATATGCTATATGGCTTCCAGATGTTGAAGGAATCTGATTGATATAATTCTCACTGACTAGGCGGAAACGCGAGCGGTACATCTGATCCTGCTCCTGTTCATTCATATGGTCCTGATTCCACTCCTCCAGGGTATCGTATTCAAGCAGAGGATTCGAGTTTTCTGAAAGGAAATAGCCAATAGTGGCATATATCGGCATGCCTGAAAGGATGCCTGATGAATTATATGTAAAACTACGCACTTCAGCCTTTGACCCAAGTGAATCGATTATCTCCTTTATTCTGAAGCCACCTGCCATTCCGGATATGTTACGCACTCTTTTCGGATATAGCTCCGATACTTTATCATACTGATGCGCTTCATATATAAAGGTCGTACTGCCTCCGGTCGGATATGTAATCTTCTCCAAAGACTCGGCCAAACCACACAAAGCTGGCGCCCGTCTTTGGTTGAACCAATCATTTGCAGTGTATTTACAGAATTCATCGCTCATATATATGTTCTTATTGCTTCGTAGGGATAGTAACTCGCCATAATCACGCATGCAGAAATACCCCCAATGATCCGACACTTTTGTGGCGAACTCCGGCAGTCTGGTTTTATTATATGTGAGAGTATATTCACGACTCGCTTTTGAAGATCCACAAATAATCACCTTCTCAAGGTGGATACGTCGCCGTGTCTCCCCTTCGGAAGGGGGCATTATGAAGGTCGGAGTGACCGCCAGAGAATCCAGAGATGCTCCGGATTCGTTTGGAGTAACACTCTGGGGACCATTTAAAAAGCTCAGGGGGTCATCGCCAAAGGCGAAAGCCTCATCACCGGTCATTCCCCCTATCAATCCCTCCTCGTCATTTCTGGTGTATTGAAGGACCGTTAATCCCTGTCTAGATGCAACGGATGTTACAGTATAGTATTTGTTCTCATCCAACAAATAATCTGCAATATTATCATCTGGCAAGGACATCGCACAACGAAAGTCGTATCTTTCCGGACGGTATACTAGTCCTTGCAAGTCTTTATAATTGAACCTTACGGATTCCGACGTCTTCAAACTCTTTATTTCTGTCAAATATGATGGATTCAAAAGAGTATAGCTGACGTTTGTCCGGGGATAAGGATGGAAGGACTGGCTCCATCCTAAATCATCCGTGAACGACAAGAATACTGAGTTCAAACGCAACCTCCAAACCTTATGCTTTGACAGGTCATCCGTAAAAACCGCCAAACGGGTATGGATGTCAGAAATATTGACAGGGAATCCCTTTTTCTCATAAGAATAGATTATTTTCTCACCAGTGGTCGGGAATTCTTTTGAAACCAGATGCCATGTGTTTGCGGTAGCCAAGAATCTGGATAAACCCTTATTCTCCCTGCATTCCCAAGACTCTCTGATTATCTCGTCATACTGCTTTCTATTTGGGGCGGCAGTCAGTGTATCCAACATTAGACAAGAAATGCCATCCGAGTCTGCCGGTCTGTAGGAGAATTCAATCGAAGACGCATCTCCGCCAAAGGTATATTTTACACCTTTACTATCTGTAACAACAATCTTCGAGATATAAGTAAAATAGTTGACGGGCAATACGACTTCGTTTCCACTCCTATAAAGAACCACAGAATCATCCATTTTATTTGTTTCAATCTTGATGTCATATGTCTCAGGCGTTTTTGACACGAAAACCGGAACACCGTTTTTGCCGAAATAAAAGGATCCGCTAAGCCCATCGGCGCATATCTGGAACTCATCAGGAGCCAAATCGTATAACCTCGGGTAGTTAAACGCATTTATGTTATAATCCGCCACCTGCACTAGTCCCATATGATGCAGATACCCCGGGCTGTCATACCCCCCGCCTACCAGTGCTGCTTGATAATCCGGATTCTCAAACCTTCCTATAAAATTCCTCTCTTCTCTGGACATTTCATCCTTTTCCCCCTTTACGATCCTGTTGATACAGCCTCCCGCATGCAAGGCCCATCCCAGACCAAAGGGACCGGGCATCTCATTGACTTTATGCCCTCCTGTTTTATATGATATATAGACATTCTCCGTGTGATCCTTCGCTTTCAATTCAGCTATCGGTATCTGGACATCTGCTGACCCAGTATAATAGTTTACCGGAACTTTTCCGTAAGCACCAAGATTAGCAGCATTCGGAGTAAAGGCCTGCGTTGGTTGGAGTGAAGAAGACAGAGGCTGGTCATAGGGCTCAGCTCTACCACCTTGGTAAGTATCCACTATTAAGGGAGGTCTCCCGCTAAAACAAATAGTAGTCACAGAAATCGACAAAACCAACAATAGAAACTTTTTCATATCTAACACATTATTAAGTAATTATCACTGTATCGTCATCCCCATCTTGAACATCGGGAGGTACATCGAGATGAGCACGAAGGCGACGATGATTCCGATGAAGAGGATGAGGGCTGGTTCGAGGGCGTTGTTTATCTGCTTGAGTTCGTAGTCGAGTTCGGCGGAGGTGTCGTCGCTGAGCGTGCGGAGCATGGTGTCGAGGGAGTTGGTCTCCTCGCCAACGCGCAGCAGCACGATGAACTTCCGGTCATATATCTCGGGATGCGCGGCAAAGCCGGTGTAGAGCAGGCCTCCGTGCTCGACTATGTCGCAGGCCCCGTCCAGCGATTTCCGTACGGGGTAGAAGCGGACCGCGTCCGACATCAGCCGGAGGGCCTGGAGGATGGGCACGTCGGAGCTCACCAGCAGGTGCAACAGGCGGCACAGACGCGACACGTGGAACAGGCGGACAAGGGCCCCGGCGTAGGGTATCTTCAGCAGCAGGGACGACACCGCGCGCTGGTAGGCGTCCGTCTCCCCGTAGAGCCTTTTCACGAGGTACCAGACGGCCGTAAGGACAAGGATTCCCACGAAGACCGCGGGGATCTTTCCCGAGAGCGATATCATCATCCGCGTCATCGCGGGCAGCTCCCCGCCCATCCTGGCATAGACCTGCTCGAACATCGGGATCACCACCAGCATCATGAACACCAGCACCACCACCGCCACTCCCAGGGTTATCATCGGGTAGCTCAGCGCGCTGACCAGGGTCCTGCGCTGGTTCTCCTTCTTCTCGTAGTAGTCGGTTAGGAAGCCCAGGGCCTCCGTCAGCTTGCCGGACTCCTCTCCTATGCGTATGACTCCGTAGTCGAGGCGGGAGAAGTCCTTCTCTTCCTTCAGCGCCTCCCACAAGGCGGATCCGGCGATGACCTTGTCGAACAGCCGGCGATAGACGGCAGATTCATACCCGGCCGCACCCTCGACCATCAAGGAGAACGACGAGGTGAAGCTCAGGCCCGCACGAAGCAGGACCTGAAGCTGCGAGAAGAACAGCCGCTTCCTCTTGTCCGTCAGTCTATTCGTTCCTATCATCCCTTTCCATCGTCTTTATCACTTCCCCGTTCCTGTAGAACAGATACGCCGTATCCTTCAGCACCACGCTGTCCGAGCGCTCCTCGAAGATCTCGCGCTCCTGCAGGCGGAGCAGCCCGCTCCCGAAGTCCTGCAATTCACCCCCGCCGACGCTCCTGCTGATCATGTCGACACCGTCGAAGATGGTCAGCAGGAGTATCCCTCCTATGACCATCGTGACCAGGAGTTCCGGAAGAGTGCTCGCTTTCATCCTATTCCAGTCCATCGCAATATAGATATCTGTATATGCTCCTGCGCCCGTCCTTGAGCTTTATCGTGACGCGCACGTCCAACAGTCCGGGGATCTCGAGGTATTCGCTGCATTCCGTCCCGATCTCGCCCCAGTCATATTCATACACCTGCCCGTCTTCGGGCATGCGGGCCCTGACGGCGTTGAAATCCGTCTCGATGCGGGCCCAGTCGGGAGAGCCCAGGCGGCGGAGGTTGACGGAAGCGCCCATGGCCATGCCGAACACAATCAGGAACACGACCGTGGCGACGACCGTCTCTAGAAGCGACGTGGCGGCGAGCCCTACCTTGCCTTTACCGTATGTTCCTTTCCTTGCCATTCCACAGTGATGCAATCTGCCTTTATGCCTTTTATCCTGGCACCTCCCACCACGCTCCCCACCGGATAGCCCTCCACCCGGCCTTCGAAAGAGACCATCGCCTTCACCATACCCCTTCCGTCGCGGATGAGGCCCTTGTACGCCAGTGCCGGCAGGGGCTGTTCCTCGGCCGGCTTCGGTGCCGCGCTGCGGCCCGCCGCCCTGGTTTCCCGGGCCGGGGACTGGAAGAACGGGTCGCGGTAATCCAGCAGCAGCGTGTCGGGCTGCCGGGTGTCCGTCCTGCGGGGCTTGGGGGCAGAAGCCCCTGCCGGAGCGTCTTTCGGAGACACCCAGCGGTATACCCTGTAGCCCACCACGCACCAGATGGCGATGGCGGCCAGCGACAGTACTATGGTCGATGCTTTTATCTTTGCCATGTCTAATACAAGTTCTTCATTATCTTCCGTCGGTAGGGGCCGTCCAGCATCAGCGGGAAGGCCAAGCTGTCGTCGCGCTCCACCGTCACGTCGTTGAGCGTCCCGGCATAGAAGGAGTCCTTCCCCCGATAGAAGCAGTCGCCGATGTAGGCCGCTCCCGTCACGTCGCCTGCCAGGTTGCAGGAGCCGTCTATGTACAGCAGTCCACGGACGGAGGACCGGGAGTCCAGCGTGAAGCAGGGGTTCTCCAGGTAGTAATGGTATTTCTCACCCATTATGATCCCCACATATCCGCAGATGCTGCTGCCCCGGCCGACCACCACGCCGGGAGCCCTGTCACCGGACGAATCGATGAATATCCCCGACGGATACTCCAGCCGGACCCCGGGCCTTACGCGGACCGAGTCCGCACAGATAATCTGGGCACTGCCGCGGAACCCCTCTCCCACTATGACCGAGCGGGCGATGATGAGTATGTCCCGCACTTCGGACCGGCCGGAAAGGACGATCCTGTCGCCGAACAGCACGACGTTCCCCGCGAGGTGCAGTTCCACCTCCGCCGGCATGTCGCAGTGCGCCAGCACCGCAGGCTCCCCGAACGAGCGGTAGGCGCCCCCGTCGGGAACATTGCGCCAGTCGACGCTCCTGTCCCGGAGCCCCTTGAGGGAATCGAGATAGGCCCACACGGCATCCGACATCCGCGGAAGCTGCCGGCGGGAGACGCGGAGCATCTCCTGCGGCACCGGCCTGCCGCCGAAGGGCTTGCCGTCAATGTCTATGTAGTTGATGCCATTCAGGGGCACGTAGACCGTCCCCTTCAGCGAAGTCCTGCCGGCCAGTGACAACGGACGGTTATGGTCGCACAGCCAGAGCGCGGCGCGGCGGGAACACTCGGCCTCGCTCCCCATCAAATATGTCTTCCCGAACGGATCGTCCGCCCCGTGGCGGACAGTGACCGCCTCGTAGAACCCCCATCGGTGCCTTACAATGCTTATCGAGTCTTCCCCTTCGCCGTAGAGCGACACGCGCACCGAGTCGCGGCCGGCAAGAAGGGTGCTGTCGCACATATAGAGGGCCGTGACCGAACGGAGGTCCAGGCGCCGCTGCTTCCCCTCGCGGTACAGGCTGTAGCTGCGGAAGTCCAGCGTCCGCAGCGAGAAGGCGGACAGGATCAGCAGCATCACCAGCACCGCGATGACCATCACCGCAGGCAGCGAGAACGCTTCCATATGACGGATCCGCCTATTCATCCTTAAGCAGCTGGCTAACGTTGATCCTGAGGGTGACCGACCGCTCGCGCACGTCCTTCCTTTCGAAGGAGATGTCCGAAACGGCATAGCGGCCGTCCTCCTCTAGGAACGCCAGGACCTTCAGGAGCGTCCTGTAGTCCCCTTTCAGTTCGATCCCGGCCTCCCTGAGCACCAGGCCCGCCTCCTCTTTCCCGGCACCGGGCACGTAGGACGACACGCGCACCCCCGTCCCGGCAAAGGCCTTCTCTATCCCGGCTATGACGCTCCCGTCGGACACCAGGTCGGTCCCAGACAGCCGCGAAAGGTCCACGCCGTCCTCCAGGACGGAAGACGGGGCCAGCTCCCTGCCGAGGCGGACATAGCCGGCGTAGTCGGATACCGTTCCCTTGAGCGCACCGAACCAGATGGCAAGCGGAGCCGCCACCAGCAGGAGCACGAGCTTTACCATCACGAGCCTGTCCTTCATGGCCGTACCTCCAGTTCGAAACCATATATCTCCCTTCCGGGAATCCTGCCTATGGAACGGATGCGCAAGCGCCCGAAGCATTTTCCGAGGTTCTCCGCAAACACGGTCACGGACGATGCGTCGGCCGTCTCGCCCTTGATGCGGAAGGAGCCGTCCCCTCCCAGCGAGAGAAGGGTCAGGCGGACATCCCCGGGCACGGCGGCTGCAATCCTGTCGAAGGAGAAGGCGGACCGCCCCGAGGAAGAGCGCAGGAAGTCTCCTATCATCTTCCGCTGCCTCCCGCTCACTTCCGTCTCGGTCCGGCTGCGGCGTTCCGATGCCTCCACGAGGCGCCGGCGCTCCTCGTACCTCCTGCCGACGGACTGATAGCAGAAGAAGTTCAGCAGCAGCACACACAGGTACGCCAGCAGCAGAGGCATCCTGAGCCGCCCGTACCACTGCCCGAAGACCGTCGTCCGGAGCGCCCGGTCCGCCCTCAGGGCTTCCCACGACACAGCCCTCCGCTCCTCGTCGGCGGCGGCCTCCTCCACGTCGGCTCCGCCGTCCCCGACGACGAAGCCGGCCACGTGTATGCCGTCAAGGGTGCCTGCCAGCGCAAGTACCGGGTCTTTCGCAACATAGCAGACACGGTCGGCGTAGCGCGTCCTCAGAAGCCCGTCGTTCCGCATTATGCGCCCCAGCACCGGGTCACGGTCGGATATCCCGCGGACGGAGACGTCCGCACCGCGGACCACCGCGACGCACACCGCTCCCGACTCCGGCTTGCAGCCGTCCGCCAGGGTGGCGGTGCTGCCGGAGACGTCAATCGTTATACGCACAGTCCTTACGAGTCTCATGGTATCACCACGGGTCTTATGAATACGTTAAGCTTCTGGTTCTCCCTGGTCCTGGTCACGTTGCCGAAGAAGAGCCGCAGCACGGGGATCCTCGCCAGGAGCGGAAGCCCGGAGCTGCCGTCGTCCTGCAGGTTGCGCTCTATGCCGCCCAGCAGCACCATCTCCCCGTCGTGCACCTTCACTATGCTGCTGAACCCGCGCTTGGTCTTGCCGGGAGGGGCGTCGAGGTCCCCGCTGTTCCGTTCGGTGAACTCGTCCTGGTTAAGGTTCACGTGTATGGTGATGGTGCTGTCCGCGCTCACATACGGGAGGAGCTCCAGCGTGAAGGTCGCCTCGACGTTCTTCCACATATAGGATGACGACTGCATAGGATTCTGCGTGCCGATGATGTTCACCTGGCTCTCCTTGTAGTACTTCACCTCGCCGCTCGTGAGCGTCGCCTTGTGCCCGTTCAGCGTCGAGAGCTTCGGGGTGGAGCGCAGCGTGATGGTGCCGTCCTCCTCCAGCAGGCGCAGGCCGGCGTAGAAGTTCTCCCCGACCTTGCCGAGGTTCACCAGGCCAGTGCCGTTGAACGCGCTGATGAGGCGGTTGATCTGCGCTGCGCCCAGGTGCACGTCCGTGCTCGGCAGGATCTGGCCGTAGGACTGTCCGGACGGCTCGGTGCCCTTGCCGAACTTTATCCCCGTGGAACGGTGCCGGCGGTCGCTCGCATCCACTATGATTACGTCGATCGATATCATCGGCACGCTCCTGTCTATCTCGGAGAGGTAGGCCTCCAGTTCGGACACCCCGCCCTCGGGACCGCTCAGGACGAGGCTGTTAAGGTCCGGGAACACACGGATCTCCATGTCCTTGCGGAGCTTCTCCGGGATGACCTCCGTGACGTTGTCCACCGTACGGAACTGCATCGGGAAGATGCGCACGCAGTGGCCCGTGCCCGCCTGCTGCTTCCTGTCACGGCCGAAGGACGCGAGGGTGCCGTCGCGCCCCTTCCCCTCGTAGACGTACCAGATGCCGTCGTCGCTCGAGGACGCGGAAAGGCCGTTGCCCGCCGCGACCCCCTCCACGAGACGGTCCAACGTCACGCCGCGTCCAAAGCCCGAGACCGTCCTCCCACCCAGGTCCTTCTGGATTATTATGTTACGGCCGCTCTCCGACACCACGCTCCTTACCACCTCCTCCAGCGTGCATCCCTTGATGTCGTAGGAGAACAGCCCGGCGCTGTCCCGCGTCACCGACAACGCCGCAGGCGCCGGCGCCTCCACGTACGGAGATATGTGCACTATCCCCGACTCCACCGTCAGGTCCAGACGGCACTCCCGGCAGCACAGCAGCAGGACGTCCTTTATCGGGACCTGCTCCAGGTTGCATGTCACCTGTCCGCGGTTCTTCTCCAGGGACAGGGTGAGGTTGAGTCCGTTGCCTATGGCCAGCGACTTGAGTAGCTCCGCCACCGGGAAGGCGGTGACGGACACGTCCACCGGGGTGCCGAAGCGGGGGTCGGCCGCGCAGAGGCTGTCCAGGTCCCGGCGGATGCGGCCAAAACGGTCCGGGGACGGACGGGCGGCGGTAAGCGCCGGGGCGAGCACCGCCGCGGCGAAAAGAATCAGTACAATCTTTCTTGTCATCTGTCAACCAATTATCTGTAGGACCTCTTCCAGGGAGGTCTCGCCTTGTTCATAAAGCGCCGTCGCGGAATCCCGGAGGGTCCGTATCCCGTGGGAGCGCAGGTATCCGCCGATGTCGGACTCGCCGCCGCGGATAAGGCCGGCCAGTTCACCGTCGATGGGAATCACCTCATAGACGGCCCTGCGGCCGAGGTAGCCCGTGTAGAAGCAGTGCGGGCAGCCCACGGGGGCGTAATGCCCGTCCGGGGTCTCCTTCCGGCAGTGCGGGCAGAGCGTACGGACGAGGCGCTGCGCCACGCACGCCACCAGCGTCTCCGACAGCAGGTAAGGGTGGATGCCCATGTCCGTCATACGCGTGATGCAGCCCCAGGCGCTGTTCGTGTGGAGGGTCGAGAGCACGAGGTGCCCGGTAAGGGAGCTGCGAACGGCCATCTCAGCCGTCTGCTCGTCGCGGATCTCGCCGACCATGATGATGTCGGGATCCTGTCGGAGGAAGGTGCGGAGCGCCGCGGGGAAATCCAGCCCGATATCTTCCTTGAGCTGCACCTGGTTCACGCCCTCGAGGGTGTACTCCACCGGGTCCTCTATCGTGAGGATGTTGTTGTCCCCCCGGTTAAGCCGGCCGAGGGTGGCGTACAGCGTCGTGCTCTTCCCCGAGCCGGTGGGCCCGCTTATGAGTATCATCCCGTGCGGTTGCGACACCGCCTTCACGTAGTCACCGTACTGGCGGGAGTCCATCCCCAGTTCCGAAAGCGACAGGAACCGTTCGTCCATGGCGAGCAGGCGCAGCACTATCTTCTCCCCGTGTATGGTCGGGAGGATGGACGTGCGGATGTCGAAGCGCACCCCCTCCGACTCGTAGAGGATGCGGCCGTCTTGCGGGAGGCGCTTCTCGGAGATGTCCAGCCCAGAGAGGATCTTCACCCTGTTCACCAGAGCCGCGTATTCCCGGACCGGGATGACGTGCCGCTCGACCAGGCGCCCGTCGACGCGGTAGCGGATGCGGCAGCGACGTTCCGAGGGTTCCATGTGGATGTCGCTCGCGCGCATGCCGTAGGCGTCGCGGATGAGGAAGGCAACCATCTCCGAGGGCTCCTTGGGGAACTCGCCCTGCAGGGACGAGGACGTGGAGCGGTAGCCCGTCAGCAGGAGCTTGGACAGCTCCCCCTCGTCGGTGGGACGCACGGTCACCTCCCTTCCGAAGAGCAGCCTTATCTCTTCCAGGGCAGGGGAATAGTCCTTCCCTTCCCTGCCGAGGCACAGGAGCCTCCCGCCCGCGTCGAACCCGTACGGGAGCAGCTCGTAGTAGCGCGCCTCGTCCGGGCTGAACACCTGCAGGGCTTCGGTATCTATCTTCAGCTTATCCATGGCAGGGCGTCGAAGGCAAGGAGGATTATCATGAGCGAGAGGGGTGCGCCGCAGAAGCTCACCAGCGGGACGGCGCGGGAAGGGAGGCTCCTGCGGAGCACCAGCCACAGCGCCAGGGCGCAGAGGAGCATGGCGACGCAGGCGCGCAGGTACCCTTCCGGGGGGAAGGCCGGGGCGAGCGCCGCGAAGAAAAGGGCGTCCCCCGCGCCGAGCATGTCGCGAAGGCGCTTCCTGCGGATGCGGGAATAGGCCAGCAGGACGGAGCCGGTGAGCGCGAGCAGCGCGAGGTTGAAGCCGAGGTTCGTCGCGGCGGCACGGACGCCGTCCGCACAGGCGGAGCCTGCAAAGGCCGCGGCGAAGAGCAGGGCCAGCCACGCCGCACCGACGGTGCGGGCCCTCCAGTCCTGGACCGCCAGCACGGCCAGGGGTGCGAGCATGGGCAGAAGAAAGGGCATCATCCCGGCAGCTCAGTCTTTCACCGTCTGGCGGAGTTTCTTGTCCTGGTCTATCTCCCAGGTGTCGAACGTGCCGTCACGGTCGAAGTCCACCACCGCCGTGGCACGGGCCTTGAAGGCGCTCTCGCCGGCTTCAACTATCTCGATGCGGTAGTTCGCATTGCCCCCGTCCGTCACCAGCGGCGACTGCTCGAAGCCCAGCTCGTCCAGGCTGTCGGAGTAACGCGAATAGGTGTAGAAGTGACTCTGCTCCAGAGAATGAAGGAACGTCAGCTGCTGCTGCGCCTCCGTGGCCTTCGCTCGCGATATCAACGGCATGAGGTTCGGCAACGCAATCAGCACCAGAATGCCGATGATCACCAGCACCACCAACAGCTCCGGCAGGGAGAAGGCCCGGAGGGGCGAAGAAAAGACAGTCTTCTTTTTCATATAGAATTCATAATCTCTAGATAGTCATACCTATAGAACAACAAACCGGGCACCCAACCCGAATAGGCGAATGGAGGCCGTTTCGGCACAGAAGGGTTTCCTGGACGACCCGGGATGTCTTCCTCTTGCCCTGTTTCAGGGAGGGATACTTTTGCCGTATCTGCAGGAGCATAATCGTCTCCGGGAATAAAGGCTCTGCCAGAACGATTTCCAGCATTATCGTAAGAAAACTTAATACTTGACCTTATTTTGGTATCTCCCGGGAAAATAACGTCCGGCCATTTTTGTATTTGAGCTGAGGCGACAGTGCAGAAAACAAGTAGTACTAGGCAAATAAATAGTTTTTTGTTATTTATAGTATTCATGGTATTGTAAAACATTTATTGCAAATAATTACATATTTATTCTTAAAGGACTTGTCCGGTAGTTAATAACAAATCAGAAGATGTCGGATTGCTTGAATCTATCAGGATTGTATTATTTCTCTCCAAACAATCAAGCGTATGTGTCTTGTATTGTGATTTAAGTTGGTCGCCATAATCCGTAAAGAGAGGGATATTTATCGAGTTATTCGAGACCCCTACTCCTATATAAAGGCCGTTTGTAACACTAGCGTCACTCTTCTTTGTGTCTTGAGTCGGCATTTTAAAAATATTATTCACAATGATTTTTGATGTATTAGTACAAAGCTTCTTCCACGAATCCATTACATACTTCTTTTGGGCTACATCTTTTAAAGCTAGTCCATATTTAGCCTCATCTTCCTTTATTGCCGGCTTCCATGATTCCAGTTGTTTATCTAGTTTTTGTTTTTTGTTCTTAAACCCAGTATCAAATGCTTTACCAATCCCTGCATTCACCATTGCCTTAATTCCTGCAAGAACACATTCCTCCCCAATATTATCTTTACCATCCTTTTTATGCAGTTTCACATATTCGTCCGCGCTTGAATTTACACCTTCAGCCAACACGCCCAAAAAAGCAGTAGCTTCCGTACTAATTCCTGCCGTGGCATACCCCACCGCACCCACAACAGCGCCGCCAAGAAATGCAGCCACGAAATCTTTGGCATCATCTATCTTGTCATACTGCTTGACCACATTAGCAACGCCACAAATAACAGCAGTTAAAACGAGAGCCATGATAGATTCACCACTCTCATCAATATACTTAAGCGGATTATTCAAACCATAAGAATAACGGTTGAGATTTTGAGTAAAACCTGCGCACTGAATAAAAGGGTCAGGTGAAAGGAAGCGGCCTATAAGAGGGTCATATAGTCGGGCATTCATGTTAATCAGCCCAAACCATGTCAGATGTTCATGTCCTGTATAACCCCTTCCAAGAAAAAGCTCTGGTTCGTTGCCGGGAGTATAAAGATCCAGCGTTTCAGGATCCCTGAGACGTCCCCAAGGGTCATAACTATATTCTGCTACAAGTGTTCCATTAACTGTGGCAATGTGGGTTATATTCCCCAAATAATCTCTTCCAATATTATACGCCGTCCAGTTTCCGCCGTTTTCTCGCTGTAGCACCATTGGAGCGGAATATGCATTTCCCCCTAAATATAAGCGTTCTTTAGAGCCATTTTGCATTTGATCATACTCGTATCTATCTCCAATATAATAACGTGCAAGAATCAGATCCGTTCCTTCAGCCACATACATCTTCACTCTATTGCCTTCACCATTATATGTAAAAGCTGCACTTCGATCACCATCTAAAAGTATGGAAGGTCGTGAATAGCAAGTATAAACTATACTTTGCTGACGGACATTTACTGCGTTTAGATTATCGACATCTAATGATGTCACCTGATATGGTTTAGAAGGGATGCCATAATGCAAATCGCCAACACCATCTATGGAGCTAATATTACCATTATCCATATATGATATGTGTCTACCCCCAAAACACGTTAGGCGGTTGAGAGCATCATAAGTAAATGTCTCCGTAAGGCATTTCAAGAGATCCTCTCTAGATGTCAGGTTACCAGTCAATGGGTCAAAATCATAAAGGGCGTTCTGGATTATTCCCATCCTACGATTAGTAGGGAATCCTAATCGATTGTAATCGTATTCGCGAGTAACTGCTCCAGTTCTAACCCTTGACGCAAATCCTAGTTCATTTTCTGCCAAAAGGGTATCGACAATGGTTCCATCCGAGAGAGTTGTTCCGACTTTATTGCCAAAAGAATAAGAATACAACTCTGTGGTTATTAATCCCGACTGAGAAGTAAATTCCGTACTGGTCAACACACTGCCCGGGCCATAACTAAAAGATCTATCTAACCATTTACCATCCGGAACTATTTCATGAATTGAAGATAATCGGTCTAGTGCATCATAGACATACTCTTTCCCTGTTCCGTTCGTGGACGATTCTGAAGATACTCGTCCATAAGAGTCATAGTCATATACTGTATTATATTCTCCCTGTCGTTCAATAAGAGTCGTACGTCCATATTTATCTTTTTCAGTTATAATTGTCCCATTAGGATTTATTTGTGTAATAATGGAGGAGCCATCTGGGTTCCATACATATGAAAATGTCTGAGTTCCGGCACTAGGATCAGACATCGAAGTCTTCCTGCCAAAATCATCATATGTATAAGAAGTTATGACATTTCCAGGAGCGCATATTGAAGCTATCTGTCCATCATCTCTATAAGAGTAACAAATCGTTCCACCCCCATCCGTAACGCTGATAACTCTTCCACCAGCATCCAGAATACAGGTTGAAGTGATACCGTTTCTTGTTGTCGTCACAGTATTTCTATCGTAGTTCCATGTAGCCAACAAACGTGTTCCAACAGAAGTGGTAACAGGACGATCATACTCATCATAACCAACAATGCGCCACTCAGGTGTTTCTGTTCGATAAGGAAGAGATGTTTTTTTCAGACGACCATTCTGATCATACTCCATATCAACAAATTGCATCACCCCATCAAAGCGCATGATGCCTTTTTTTATCTCCCGCTCAAGAGAGTCATAAAAGATCACTGTCTCCGGCTTGCCAGTAGCAGTAGTTGTAATAGAGTATCCCCCGTTTTCATCCCAAGCGGAAACCGTCTGCTCAATCGATCCATCTGGAGACGATGTTTCTATTAGGTTCCCCCACGCATCGTAAGAAAAAGTAGTGACCCTGTTAAGGTGGTCCGACACCACTGTAGGCTTGCCATACTTATTATATTCGGAATAGAAGGTGGTAAGACCAAGAGAATTAGTTTCGGCTATCATATAGCGGCCTTCCGAATTATACATATATGTTTTACCCACAAACTCCGTCGAATTGTATGGGGCTGCCACCTCTGAAACTACATTCCCATAATTATCGTATTGCCATTGGGTAACAGACACTAAGAGTGAATCGAAACACGGGAGTGCCGTAAGGCAAGGATCAGAAGTGGCATAATCATTTGAAGGATAATCTATAGGAGCGGGGGAGCCATTTCCTCCATATGTAGGATTATCGATCTCGAATGATTGCTCATGTCCGGAAACTATATCGAGAGACTCATCGGTATGACTGTTCGGACTGATGGCAGTTTGTTGAGTAATAACCTTATAGACATAATCCTTGCTTTGGATTGGTCGGTAATAGTCATCATAAGTATAAACCGTTCCTTCATACCATGAGGATGACACATCGCCATCTCCCTCTTTTATAGATAATTCGTCTTTTACAACCCCCAGAAGGTACTTGGATGGAGAAATACTGTGCTCGTACCGTCGAAGAATCGTTTCAGAAACGGGAGGTATGTAGGGATCAATGCAAATAGTATACTCATTTGGTCCAAAATGATTGTTGGTAACAATGCTAGTGGGGAATCCATAACTATCGTACTGTACTTTGGTGACTGTACATACACCAGATAATGGCTTTTGTTCGACACGTTTAACCATACGAGGATCCATTTTCCCGCTATGAGTCAGATGATTATCATATGTATTCGAAACAGAATGATATGGCAATTCCTCATTAATCTTACAGTATTTTATTTGTTTTAATACGTTCAGACGTTCAGGGTCATAAATCTGTATAGTACGATTCATTGAGACCGTGTCACACATCTCTATTTTCCCGAAACCGGAAAAACCTAGACCTTGACTATTGAAACATGAATCGAAATACTTAAACCCTGAATCGGATAACTGAGTCCCGTTCACATCAAACCGTTTCACCTTATCTAAAACCGGAATAGGGACTACTTGTTTATAATAACCATTGGCAATAGAGTATGTCCTTTCAGGGTCCTCCTCATATATAATGCGATTATTTGCCGTCATATAGGTGTTCTGACTTTTGTTGCCAAAACTATCTTCAAATAACGTAATACACCTATTATTAGCGCGGTTTTCGCTAAAAGAAAACGGTATAGCAATTGCAACAGAATCCAATCTTACCAAAGCCAAAAAATGAGACTCTCTTCCCAAGCTAAGAGTATTCGCGGGGACAAAAGCAGTCTCATATCCACTCGGGTAAGGATTTGAATGAATAATTTCGCGTGAAAGCAAATTACCCGTAGAAAAGACGGCATCTATTTGTGTCCCGGAAACTTTAATTAAGTCTGATAATCCGTCATTATTTAAATCCATGACACAGAGTTCATCGGTCGCAGCCCGAGTAAAGTGATCCAACCATAGTTTCTTCTCAAATCTTTCCCCGGTATAGTACATTACATGCCACCAATCGCTTCCATAATGGTAACCGGGCGAGGTGTTACTATACTTCAAACTTGGAGGTAGAAGACAATCAACATATCCATCCCCGTTCATATCAGAAAGAAGGAATGGATAAGAATCATCATTGAAATCAAAATCCCTTGAGCCAAAGCCTTCTATTGTTTTAACAAAGGAGACATTCCCTTGATTATCGCATGTGTACTGACTAAAATGATCGGTACCGACAGACATAATATCCGTCTTCCCATCGCCATCCGCATCATATACTAAATAATTTCTTTCATAGTAGGACGTCATGTTAAAGAGATTTCGCTCATTGTCATTTACCATATGTGTTACTAAATCAACAACAGAAATGGCAGGGACATGGTCTCCTGTATTCATGTAATCAGTGTGGGAGACGCATATAAGTTGAGCATGACCAGTATCATTAAACTTTCCGAAAAAATAGGTCCTTTTTCTTGGGCTTAATAGATAATCCCCCGAAACTGTTATACGACGAGGAGGATAAACATTATAATCCCATGAGTCAAGCGCAAGAGTTCCGGTTCCCGGGTTCTCTTTCCACTCACTGAAAACGCCATAAATCATGACATCAAAAAAAGAAAAGTCTAACTGGGTACCCGTATTATTAAACTTGTATGTCGTAATGCGGAGTTTGGTGTAATTACCATCCAACCCGACAACATTAACTTTCACAATCTCATCGGCACCATCATTATCGACATCTAAAGTTTGTATGGTTTGAAAGCCGTCACCTGCTCGTATTATCATAGTCAATGATGGTGTATTACTGCCTGTGTTTATGCAAGGAGATACAATGATCGAATCCTGATCTGTATATTTGCTTCCATATCGATAATATGGTCTAGGCTCTGCTTGTCCATATAAGAGAGTGACTGTTTCTATTCTTGAATAAGTGTCTTTCTTCGGGAGAGCTATTACGCCATCTGAATAACTACCCGGAATAAACTTTCCCCTTATTAGCTGATAATCCTTCCAGTGTTTCTTTTTTGATGGATTAAGCATAATTGACAGGCCCGAGTACTGTAGATTTTTTATGGTTGGCTCTGCTTTATAAGAGAATTTCAACGGCCTCAATGATTCAGTTCCATTGCTAAGCTTTACCATCGTCAATAGTGTAGCGCCATGAATGTCCTGGTGCTCTAAATCGTACTTATAAAGGATATCAGAGTCATCATATGAACATATGCTGGAGACGGTACTATGCATTTCAACTTGCCGGCCCATAACATACTTACTATAACCTATTTGTCCTGAATAAGTAAACGAAATGCTACCATGCGCGACATTGTTATTATCAAAGTCGTATGTGATCAATGTAGGATAAAACACATTATAGTAGTAATTGTACTGTGGCAAATCTTCATCAATCAATGGTGCCGGGCAATAATAGTCAATATGGATCTTATGCCCTTGTATATCCTCTTTATCCGTTATAGGATATGAATAAAAAGTCTCTGATGAATTCTCAAAGCCAAACGTTGCTTTCGTGCCATCGGGGTAAAGAACAAAAAACCTACTTACTGTCCCCTCCGATGACAAAGCCATCTTAACTCGTATGTTTCCACGAACAGTTGAATAAGGATATTCTTGCGGAGCATTTGGATCAGGATCGAATTCAATAGGTACCCCATCAAGAGCATAAGCAGCATCCGGGCCATTAATAATGGGCGCCTCTTTCTTCCCGTGATAATAATAATTCTTCGGAATAATGGTTATTGTTGGTAAACCACTAACAGTCCACCCAAAACCAGCTAAACCTGCGCCAAACTGACTATTATAAAAAATAGATAACTCTGGAGGCATCTTGCTGCCTGGTCTGGTTCCAATTGGTATCGAATATGTACGCCCTCCCGTAGGACTTATCCCTTCTGAACAAGGGATTGAACCCACACTGTAATCTATCGATGACTGTATTTCAGGAGACTGTAATGTAGGAATTAATGAATTGCTAGCACCGGCTTCATCAGTTACACTATATGAGGAAGGGAAAGGAATAACTAGCGAACTAGGAGCAGACGAAGGATCGAAACACCAAACGTCTGGATCTACCGGAGGAGGAGGTGTTCCTCCCTGTCCAAGCGATGACACACAAGCGAAGAAGCAGGATGTGATTAAAACTATTCTCTTAAACATTTTATTGGTTATTTTAAAATATATGCCCCACGTGAAACGCTAATAATCACGAATAGAATTCTCACGCCTACCCCACGCCAATTCATACACTCCCATTCTTTAGAAAAGGAGCAAATGCATTTTAGGTAGATATAAAAGAACTCTTATATCCAAAAAACATAAGAGTGGTGTATAAGTGTTTCCCCAAAAAATAGTGGCGTAATAATAGATATTTTTCAAAACAAAAACAAGAAGACAAGTCGATTTTTATACTTTTGCTATAATATTTGGGCTGTTGGTTGCCAGCCCAGAGGCAGAGCATTATCCGAATGGGGGCCTTACAAGATACAGTTATTGTAACAATCCCAAGTATGACCTTCTACAGTAGAACATTATGTACCCATCCCTAAAAGTGTAAGCCTCCCCCTTTACTCATTATCAATTGCTTTGATAGCTGATTCTATCCTTTTCAAGAATTCGGACGGATATCCTCGCGATCCCGTCTCGAACTGGCGGAGTACATTTTGTTTGAATGAAGGAAAAGAGTCTTCCTCATAATAGAACTCTGTGGATAAGAATAGAACGTAGCGTCTCTCCAGATCAGGATTTCTCTTTAGGTGGTCCAGAA
>JAEEGL011450897.1_pt1 | contig 23268 bp, 21 predicted proteins | sample 9134231 | NCBI WGS metagenome assembly JAEEGL01 (sample SAMN16246548, study PRJNA631951) | gut metagenome | biome: gut microbiome; feature: rumen; material: fiber-attached | host: Bos | place: Iran: Karaj | collected 2018-10
TCGGAAATGCCTTAAAAATAAGGGTTTACACACATACTTAGACATCAGGAGGAGACACAAAGTGATCAAGAAAGAAATGATCGCCATGTTGCTTGCGGGCGGGCAGGGTTCCAGACTCGGCGTGCTTACTGCCAATATGGCAAAGCCTGCGGTTACTTTCGGTGGCAAATACAGGATCATCGACTTTGCTTTAAGTAACTGCATCAATTCCGGCGTGGATACTGTCGGCGTTCTTACACAGTATCAGCCGCTGAAACTTAATACACACATCGGCATAGGTATTCCGTGGGATCTGGACAGAAATGTGGGAGGCGTTTCGATCCTTCCGCCTTATGAAAAGAGCACCAATACCGAATGGTATACCGGTACGGCTAATGCCATCTACCAAAACCTTAAATATATGGAATACTACAATCCTGATTATGTTCTGATCCTCGGAGGAGATCATATCTATAAGATGGATTACGAAATGGTACTGGACTACCACAAGGCCCATAATGCCGACATCACGCTGGCTACCATTCCTGTTCCCATCGAAGAGGCGAGCCGTTTCGGTATCGTTATCACCAACGATGAAGGCAGGATCGTTGAATTTGAGGAGAAGCCCAAGCAGCCCAGAAGCAATCTCGCTTCAATGGGTATATACATTTTCACGTGGAAGGTATTAAAGGAGGCTCTTATCGAGCTTTCGGAGCAGCCCGGCTGCGATTTCGGAAAGCATATCATCCCTTATTGCCACAACAACGGCAAGAGGATATTCGCATATGAGTTCAACGGCTACTGGAAGGATGTCGGAACGCTTACATCATACTGGCAGTCCAATATGGAGCTCATCGATCTTGTGCCCGTATTCAATCTTTACGAGGAATTCTGGAAGATATACACAAAGAGCGAGATCATCCCGCCCCAGTATATCGCTCCCGGAGCATATATCGAAAAGGCCATCATAAGCGAAGGCGCGGAGATCTACGGTCAGGTATACAATTCCGTCATCGGCCCCGGCGTTGTGATCGGTGAAGGATCCGTGGTGCGCGACTCCATCATTATGACAGGCACCCGTATCGGAAAGAAGTGCGAGATCTACAAGAGCATAATCGCCGAGAACTGCACCGTCGGAAACAATGTTAAGCTCGGAGTCGGGGAAGAAAGCCCGAACGTATGGAAGCCGAGCATCTATTGCGACGGACTGGTTACCGTTGCAGAGGGTTCGAGCATACCGGACAATGTATCGGCAGGCAAGAACACGGCAATATGCGGTACGACCGAACCGCAGGATTATCCCAACAACTGGCTTCCTTCGGGTGAAAATATAATAAAGGCAGGTGAACTTAATTGAGAGCGATAGGAATCATTCTGGCAGGCGGAAACAGCACAAAGATGAAAGAACTCTCAAACAAGAGAGCCATTGCCGCTATGCCGGTAGCAGGCAGCTACAGAGCAATAGATTTTGTACTTTCCAATATGTCGAACTCGCACGTTCAGAAGGTTGCGGTTCTGACACAATATAACACAAGATCCCTTAATGAACACTTAAGTTCATCCAAATGGTGGGATTTTGGACGTAAACAGGGCGGACTTTTCGTATTCAACCCCACGATTACCCCGGATAACGGTTTCTGGTATCAGGGAACGGCGGATGCGATAGCCCAGAACCTCAATTTCCTTAAGAGCAGCCACGAGCCTTATGTGGTCATTGCTTCGGGAGACGGCGTTTATAAGATGGATTACGGAAAAGCGCTGGAATACCACATCAACAAGCATGCCGATATCACGGTTGTGACAAAGGTTATGCCCGAGGGAACGGATGTTTCCAGATTCGGCATTGTCGAAGTGGATGCCAACAACCGTATTACCGATATGGAGGAGAAGCCTCTGGTCAAGAAGTCGAACAGGGTTTCGATCGGCGTATACATCATCCGCCGCAGACAGCTCATCGAGCTTCTTGAAAAGGCAACGGCCGAGAACAGGGACGATCTGGTAAGAGATATCATAATCCGTTACAAGGACGTGAAGAACATATATGCTTACGATCTTGACAGCTACTGGAACAATATTTCGACGGTCGAATCCTATTTCGCGACCAATATGGACTTCCTTAAGAAAGATGTTCACGATTTCTTCTTTAAGGAATATCCGGATGTTTACTCTAAGATCGACGACAATCCGCCCGCAAAGTTCAATCCGGGCGCAAGAGTCAGCAATTCTCTTATTTCAAGCGGCTGCATAATCAACGGCGTTGTGGAGAATTCGATACTCTTTAAGAAGATATATGTAGGAAACAACGTTACCATAAAGAATTCCATCATCCTCAACGATGTGCGGATCGGTGACAATACATATATCGAAAACTGCATCGTGGAGAGCCGTGATACGATCAAACCCAATTCCACCTTTATAGGAGAGGACGGCAATATCAAGGTGGTTGTGGTAAAAGAGGACAGATATAAGATAGGCTGAGTTTTAATCGGGAGGGAAAGATATGAATATAACAGATGTAAGAATACGTAAGGTGGAGAAGGAAGGAAAGATGAAAGCGGTCGCTTCGATCACGCTTGACGGTGAATTCGTGGTTCACGACATCAAGATCATCGACGGAGAGAAGGGGCTTTTCATCGCAATGCCCAGCCGTAAGACCGGAGAAGGCGAGTACAGAGATATTGCGCATCCCATCAATTCTTCCACCAGAGACAATATGCAGAAGATCATCCTTGAGGCATATGAAAAAGCCGTAGAGGAAGGCACATTGGAATAAAACGTAGGTTTCGGTCCTTTCGGAAATTTCCGGAAGGACTTTTTTTGTCCGCGGAATGCTTGTTAATTCTCGGCAAATGTTGTATGATTAAAGTTTGGAAGGCACTATATGGCCTTAAATGAATAAAAATCGGAGATAATGATATGCATACGCCTAAATTCGGAAGAGTTAACAGAACCAGAATAGTTATGATAATAATGATAATAGTGGTGGTATTGCTGCTTGCAATAGTCGGTGTTCTTCTGTTTTTAAATGGCAAAAACAATAAGAATAAGGAAAAAGAAGCTGATACAACGCCTACGGCCGCTCCCACACAGGAGGTCGTTTTCGCGACTGCGACACCGGCTGTTCAGCCCAAGGCTACGTCCACGCCGACTTCCACACCCACACCCACAAATACGGCAACACCCACTCCTACATCCACGCCCACTCCCGAGCCCGCGGTACGTGATCTTGAGAGCGTGCCCGAAATCATAAGGGAAGAGGTTAAGAGCTTTGCGGACAGGACTGTTGCAAACGTAAGCTTCTGGGGAGGCGCAAATGCCTCGGATCCGAAGGTCAGGATCGTTACTCACTATTATCCCGCATATCTGTCGGTTGTATTCGAATGCACGGCGACCGGCGCGGACCGGGTGCATACGGAGGCATATACCTTCGATGCGGTTACCGGAAGAAGACTTAAGGCAAAGGATATGTTCAGGGAGACATATCTCGCAGTCATCAAAGAGAGGCTTCAGACCTATGCTCCCGAACAGGACACCGCATTCCTCGGGACGACGTTTGTTTCATATGACGAGGCTTACAGGGCAGCGGACTACGATCTTTTCTTCATCCATGACGACAAGATCACCTTCATATTCCCGGACGGAACCCTTATGGATCCCGTGCACAGGGAATTTACCTATGATGTTTCCTTAAAGGAAGCGGAGTGCTTTATGTACCGCAATACCGACGGAGCGCAGGTGGGATCCGTTATCAGGACCGACCTCGATCCCGACAAGCCGATGATTGCGATAACATATGACGACGGTCCTTATGAAAAGGTTGAGAGCAGGCTTCTCGAGATCCTTGACAGATATAACGCAAAGGCTACATTCTTCACCATCGGAGAGAGGATCGACGGTTCGAAAGCAAGCTTAAGGTCCATTCAGGCTATTGCACAGGCGGGACACGAAGTGGGCTCACATACATACAGCCATAAGTCCTTCAAAACGGAGGACTGCGACAAGGAAGCATTTTGGACGAATGTTAACAAGAACAATGTCGTGATCGCAAATGCGATCGGCTATGCACCGGTCTATATCAGAATGCCGGGCGGCGCGGATAAGCTTGACTATATGGCAAAGAACCTTCCGATGCCTATGATCAACTGGTATCTCGATACCAGAGATTGGGACGGCGGTATAATCTATCCCGAAAAGAGCACGGAAGAGAAGATGCAGGCGAAGACCGACGATATCTACAATACCGTGATGAAGACGGTCGGAGACGGACAGATCGTTCTCATGCATTCGCTCTATCAGACATCGGCCGATGCAACGGAAAGGATACTTGAAACGCTCTCCGCGAAGGGATATCAGTTTGTTACCGTATCCGAGCTGTTCTATTACAAGGGCATAACCCTTGAAAACGGAAAGGTTTCATACTCCACCACATCACAGAAAAATTACAACAGGGATTATTCAAAGAACTGATGAAGATAATAGCAGGATTGGGAAACCCGGACAGGGAATATGCCGGGACCAGACATAATATAGGATTTGACGCGATAACCGCGATCTCCGACAAGACAGGGATATCCGTCACCGAAAAAAAGTTTAAGGGACTTATCGGAAAGGGCACTCTCTGCGGACAGAAGGTGATACTCCTTAAACCCCTTACATATATGAACTTAAGCGGTGAATCCATAATAGAGGCAATGAACTTTTTCAAACTCGAGCCGAAGGACGTATGCGTGATCTATGACGATGTGAACCTCGAGCCCGGCTTTATAAGAGTAAGGGAAAAAGGAAGTGCCGGCGGACATAACGGGATAAAGAACATCATATTGCATCTGGGATCCGAGAACTTTCCGAGGATCCGCATAGGCGTGGGCGAGAAGCCCAAAGAATGGGATCTCAAAGATTATGTCATGGGACACTTCAGCAGGGAAGACGAGGTGAAGATACGCTCGGCGCTTCAGGATGCGGTTACGGCAGCGGAACTGTTTGCAGTGGATGACATAGCAAAGGCGATGAACACATTTAATCGCAAAAAGACTAAAACCGATGAATAGTTTTACATCTCTGATCAGCGGATCAACAGAATATGAACAGACAAAGAGGGCACTTGAGCTGGGAAGGACCCCCGTCAGCGTGACGGGGTGCGTCGACTCGCAAAAGTGTCATTTTGTTGCGTCATTATTTGAGGACTACAAGGTCCGGGCAATAGTGACATATAACGAGATAAGAGCCAGGGAACTGTGCGAGGATCTTAAGCTCTTCGGCGCAAATCCGAGGGTTTATCCCGCAAAGGATCTTATCTTTTATCAGGCGGACATAAAGGGCAATGCCATTGTCAAGGAAAGGGCAGCGGCAATAAAGGAGATGCTCTCCGGCCGTCCCGTCACCATCGTTATGAGCATAGATGCGGCTCTTGACAAGATCCTGCCTCTTAAAAAGGTAAAGGAAGCCACAATAAAGATAAGCAGAAACGAAGAGCTGGATGCCACGGAACTTGAGAAAAAGCTTGTGGCTCTGGGATATGAGCGGCAGGCGCAGGTTTCGGCGCCCGGAGAATTTGCGGTACGCGGAGGAATAATAGACATATTCCCGTTAAACGATGAGAATCCCGCAAGAATAGAGCTTTTCGGGGACGAAGTCGACTCTGTCAGAAGTTTCGATGCCGATTCGCAGAGAACGATAGACACTCTCGATGAACTGCTCATTTTCCCGGCCAGCGAGTTTATACTTACCGACGAGGAGATGCAGGCGGGCTTCTTAAAGATCCGCGAGGAAGAGAAGATCAGGGAAGCATCTCTGAGAAAGGAAATGAAAAATGAGGAGGCCCACAGGCTCAAAAAGACCTGTGAGGAAGCCATTGATGCCATAGAGTATTCAAGAGGCGCGGGCTCCGTGGATGCATATGTCACGAGCTTTTATGACGAGACAGCATCCTTTTTGGACTATTTCGGTGAGGACGACCTGATCGTATTTGATGAGCCCGTCCGTCTGGAAGAAAAGGGCGAGGCGTCCCTTACCGAGTTCAGGGAAAGCATGATCGGTCGTCTGGAAGGCGGCTATATCCTGCCTTCGCGCGCGGATGTGATCTATGATTATAAGAAGATCCTCGGCAAAGGACAGAACAAGAAGCTTCTTATGATATCCACGATGGATATGGGTACCGCCGGACTAAAGGTCAAGGAGAGATTTGCGGTGACCGCGAGAAACGTAAATGCCTATGTTTCGGGCATAGACCTTCTTGTGCACGACCTGTTGAATTACCGCAGCAAGAAATACAAAACCGTGATAATAACGGGATCGACCGCAAGAGGACAAAGGCTTGCGGAAGGACTTGAGGACTACGACATACCGGCTGTGTTCACCGAGAACAAAAACAGGGAGATACAGCCCGGCGAGATAGTGATCATGTACGGAGCCCTGCACAAGGGCTTTGAATATCCGCTGCTTAAGACAGCGGTGCTGGTCGAGGGAGATACCTTCGGCGCCATAAGAAAGAAACATAAAAAGAAGACGATCGATACCGGAAATGCGGTACATTCGCTGCACGAACTGACATTCGGCGATTATGTGGTGCATGAGCTTTACGGACTCGGCATATACCGCGGTATCGAAAAGCGGGAAGACGGAAGCTCGGAACAGGATTTCGTCAAGATAGAATATGCGGATGGGGCCCTTTTTATTCCGGCAACGAACCTCGAGAGCATTCAGAAATATGCCTCTGCCGATGCGGATAAAAAGCCGAAGATCAACAAGGTCAATTCAACGGAATGGCGAAGGACAAAGGAAAGAGTAAAGAAAGCTGTCGCGGATATCGCCCGTCAGCTCATAGATCTTTATGCGATCAGGTCATCAAGGCCCGGCTTTGCTTTCAGCGAAGACACCGTATGGCAGAGGGAATTTGAGGAACTTTTCCCCTTTGAGGAGACTGAGGATCAGCTGAAGGCCATAGAAGAGACAAAGAGAGATATGGAGAGCAGCAGGATCATGGACCGTCTGATCTGCGGAGACGTCGGCTTCGGAAAGACGGAAGTGGCTTTGCGCGCGGCATTTAAGGCCGTTCAGGATAATAAGCAGGTGGCTGTGCTCGTGCCTACAACGATCCTTGCCCAGCAGCACTACAATACGTTCTCTTCCAGACTTGCGAATACCGCGGCCACCGTGGAGATGATGTCCAGATTCAGGACACCCGCACAGCAGAAAGCTACCTTAAAGGGGCTTGCCGAGGGTACCGTGGACATAGTGATCGGCACGCACAGGATACTTTCCAAAGACGTGAGGTTCAAGAACCTCGGACTGCTCATTGTGGATGAGGAACAGCGCTTCGGCGTTACGCATAAGGAAAAGATAAAGGAAATGAAAAAGGATGTGGACGTCCTCACCCTTACGGCAACGCCGATACCGAGGACCCTGCATATGAGTCTTTCCGGCATCAGGGAGATGTCGGTGCTGGAAGAGCCGCCAACAGACAGGCTGCCCATCCAGACCTTTGTTATGGAACACAATGATGAGATCATCCGTGAGGCCGTAAACAGGGAGATCGCCCGCGGCGGCCAGGTATATTATGTCTCCAACAGAGTCAAGGGCATAGAGGAAAAAGCCGAGCTCATACAGCGTCTTGTTCCCGATGCAAATGTTGCATATGCCCACGGACAGATGAGCGAGAGAGAACTTGAGAAGATCATGTATGCCTTTATCAGCGGAGAGATCGATGTTCTCGTGGCTACCACCATAATAGAGACCGGACTTGATATATCCAACGTTAACACGATGATCATAGATGATGCGGATAAGATGGGATTGTCCCAGCTTTACCAGCTCAGAGGCCGTGTGGGAAGATCCTCGAGGACTGCCTATGCCTTCCTGATGTATAAGAAGGGGCAGGTGTTAAAGGAGATCGCGGAAAAGCGTCTGCAGGCCATCAGGGAATTTTCCGACCTCGGTTCGGGCTTCAGGATCGCAATGAGGGATCTGGAGATACGCGGCGCCGGAAATGTGCTCGGAGCGGAGCAGAGCGGCCATATGGAAGAGGTGGGCTACGATCTGTACTGCAAACTTCTGGATAATGCGATCAGGCATGCTAAGGGCGAAGAAGTCCTTTCGGACGATTACGAGACCGTGATAAAACTGCCGATCGATGCATATATCCCGTCGGATTACATTAAGAACGAGACACAAAAGCTGGATATGTACAAGCGTATCGCGATGATCGGTAACGAAGAGGAAAAGAGCGATGTGATGGATGAGCTCATAGACAGGTACGGAGATATACCCGCACCGGTCATGGCGCTGCTTAAGGTGGCACTGATCAAGGCAACCTGCCACAGCCTTTATATCACATCGGTTTCGATGACAACACCGGCACCCGGCGAGATCTCGCTGATGTTTGGCGCACTTAAGGAGGCAAAGTATAAGACCGAGATCCTCGACGACTTTTTGAACAGGCATCCGACAGTGGGGATCAAGGGAACGGACCAGCCTTATTTTGTGCTTAATATAAAGAAGGGCATAAAAAAACTGACCTTAAAAGAAGAGGAAGCCCTTGTGATGAAGAACCTGTGGGAATTTTTGGATTGGATGAAGGAGCTGGTCTGAATGAAGGCCCTGATATTGTTCTTGCTTATCCCGCTGCTTGCTGTTTCCGGCTGTGCGGCGGAAAAGAGAGATAAGAAAACGGAAGAAGTAAAATGGACGGAGAACGCCTTTCTGCTTGTGGGCGACGGACAGATCGACGGCAGCGAAGGCCTGGCATATCTCGATGCCACGCTTAAAGATCTCCGACAGTTTTACGGTCCGGACATATGGAATTACAAGGTCTCGGCGGACGGTACCAAAGTCGGGGATTCGGTAAAGGAGAGAGTGCTTGAGGATATCATCCGCATAAAGGTGGTATGCCTTAAGGCCGATGAACAGAATGTCTGGCTGTCCCGAGAGGAGTTAAAGGAAGCGGACGACAGGGCAGCGGAATATGTCAAAACGCTTGACGGCAGCCTTGCGGAAAAGGGTGTGAACGAGAATGTTCTGCGACGCATATATTCCGACAATGCTCTTGCAAAGAAGGTATATGACAAGGTCACGGCGGGCATTGCCGGCGAAAATGAAAAGCTCACAGCCTTTGAGAACATATATACCGGCTGGCGAAACGAGGCCAATGTGAAGATAAACCGACCGGTTTGGGACGGACTCGCCGTTCCCGGCATGAATTGAACAAAAATACGCGGAATGAGAGCATTAGGCATACTCATTCCGCTTTTTTATATGTTGAAATGATGGGGGCAATATGCTAATATTTAATTGTTTTTGGCGGATTAACGCTTTCCGCTGATAAAGTGAAAGAATTTATAAGGAGGACGTCATGATTGAGGTAAACAACCTGACAAAAGTTTACAAGCTCAGCAAAAATGAAATGGTCAGACGCAAGACAAAGAGCAATATCAAATGTGCTGCTTCCAACATTACATTTACCGCAAAGCCCGGGGAGATTTACGGACTGCTGGGACCCAACGGAGCCGGAAAAACCACTACGCTCCGCTGCATAGCAACACTGCTTACACCTACTGAGGGAGATGTTAAGGTCTGCGGTTTCGATACCGTTAAAGAGGGCAAGGAGGTCAGAGAGAGCATATGCTTCCTTACAAATGAGATAAAGCTCGATCCTTTCTTCACGCCCAAGTATCTTTTTGAATTCTTCGGCAAACTTCACGGCCTCAGCGAAGAGAACGTCGAGAAGAGAAGAAAAGAGCTCTTCACATATTTCGGTATCGATGCTTTTGAAGACAAAAAGATCGAGGAGCTGTCAACCGGTATGAAGCAGAAGGCCGCGATTGCCGTAAGCCTTGTTCAGGATCCGAAGGTCGTAATATTCGATGAGCCTACAAGCGGCCTTGATGTAATTACGGCGAAAAGCGTTACGGATTTCCTCGCCAAGCTCAAGGAAGAGGGAAAGACGATCATCATTTCCACTCATATCATGTCCGAAGCGGAAAAACTTTGCGACAAAGTCGGCATTATAATTGACGGTAAGCTCTGCACGGAGGGAACGATCTCCGAGATCGTGAGCAAGACCGGAAGCAATGATCTCGAGGACGCCTTCTTTGTCCTTTACAGTGAGAATCACAAGGAGGAGGAGTAGGCATGAACGATATCAAGATACTTGTTTCAAAAGAGTTTGCCAGAGTGTTCAAGGACAGAAAGCTTGTCTTCTCACTCTTTATCCTGCCCGCAGTGCTTATGGTGGGCATATATTCCCTGATCGGTGCCCTGGCGGGAAATATGAGCAAGGATGTTCAGGAACATGTTTCCATAGTTTATATACAGAATGCACCCGCTGAGATCAAGCAGATCATCAATATCACGGGCTATGACAAGATGGCGGACATAACATACTTAAATGCCGATGCCACAGGCATAGATGAGGTCAGGAACGATATCCTGAACGGTGATGCCGAACTGCTTGTAGTATTTGACAGGAATTTCTCCGAATCCGTTAAGGCATACGGTGTTCCCGAAGTCAAGGTCGGAGTCAATTCCACGAAGAACTATTCTTCCGCTGCATACAGCACATTCAAGGCAATGGTCATCGATACTTATGAACACCAGATCGTTGCGGAAAGAATCGGCGGTGAGGAAAAGCTCACAGTATTCAATCAGGTTAATGAGGAGATCGTAAAGGAAGACGAAAAGAACGGACAGTTCCTTGCAATGCTCCTTCCTTACCTCATCACCTTCCTTCTCTTTGCCAGCGCAATGGGTATCGTAACAGATGCGATCGCAGGTGAAAAAGAGAGAGGAACAATGGCAAGACTGCTTATGACACCTGTTAACAGAAGCCATCTTGCTTTTGGAAAGATCCTGGCTCTTTCGGGTCTTTCGATGATCTCGGCTATCGTTTATGCCGGATCGATGGGTCTGGCAATGCCTATGATGCTTAAGACGATAACCGGAGGAAATGATGTTGATGTTGTGGTTCATTTCGAAGCATCTCAGCTCGTCGAACTCATGGTTCTCCTTGTCATCCTCGCATATCTCTATGTGGCTCTTATTTCGGCGCTGTCCATAAGGGCTAAGGATGTAAAGACGGCATCCACCTATGTTTCACCTCTGTACATAATCATCATGATCGCGGCTCTTATGACCATGTTTACCGGATCAAAGGCACCGGAAGCTTGGACTCATGCGATCCCCGTATACGGAACAGCCATTTCCATACAGAAGATCATGACAAACAGCCTGGGATTTATGGAATTCATTTACTCGGTTATCGGAAACCTTGCTCTCGCTATTCTTTGCACGGTATCGGTTACCAGATCCTTCAATTCCGAAAAAGTTATGTTCAACGCATAATGAATGTTTTCGGCCCCGTTAAATACGGGGCCGTTTTCATTTTTTTTCGAAAAAAATAAAAAAAATTAAAGACGGACACACTTATGTCACATCTTTACTTTAATATGGTGACGATTTATCCGTTCAGACGACGGAAAAACAGAAAGGTATTCAGGTAATGAAAAGTTTTTTCGCTAAAACAGTGGAATGGTTTAAGAAAACAATTGAGAGGATCAAGAACGATCCCAAGATTGTTTTTTTCATAGTTGAAGGTATTCTTGCGGTTATCCTTGCAATTGTTCTCATCGTAAGGCTTTCGGAAATGAAAGAGCCTTCGGATATAGGAAATAAAGCGACCGGAACGCCCACTCAGACAGCGGCTACCGGAGCTCCGGCAGCAACGGATACGCCGGCACCCGTGGCAACACATACTCCGGTTCCTACGGATACGCCCGTGCCCACAAGCACTCCGACGGCAACGAGCACTCCTACCGTTGCTCCCAGCAATACGCCTACACCTGTGCCTACGGACACACCTACGCCGACGCCTACCGAAACGCCTACACCTGTGCCTACGAACACACCTACTCCTACCAATACACCGACGCCGACAAACACGCCTACGCCTAAGGCTACAAATACGCCGACGCCGCTTCCGACGAGTACACCCACTCCCGCGCCTCTTGCAACGAGCACGCCTACACCCACGCCTACACCCAGTGCTCTCGGTGCATCACTGGAGGAGCCGGATTTCAAACTGGAACTGAAGCCCGAGGATTGCACATATGCCCGCATAGACAACAGCTGGTTTATCACCGGCTTTTCAGAAAGCGGCTTTAGGAAATACAGATTCTATTCAAGCGTTAATTACATTGAGATAGTGTTGCCCGAAAAGGTCTACACCGAAAAGAGCCAGGGATCGTTTGTAAGAGGATATATCAATAAGAGTCAGAGCGAAGACAGCACATGGGTTTATACGCTGGATGACCTTTTGAGCAGCTCTTCGGCATATATCAGGCTTGTATGTCCCACCCACCTGGATATGTTCTACGGAATGAGAGATGAGGCTCCGGGCAAAAATGCGGACAAGATCAGGGATATCGTGTTTATGGGAAACATTCGTGAGATATACGAAGGTGCTTTCCAGGGATTGACAGGACTTACCGAGATGAACATTTCCAGGGATGTAATGTTTATCGGTAAAAATGCTTTCAGAGGCTGTAAGAACCTGAAGTTTGAAACACTCAGCGTCGGCGGGGTTGTTCTGGGAGCAAATGCCTTTACGGATGTTTCAATAGTAAATCTCTACGCAAACGACAACCTGAGATGCGATTCTACTGTGGATTCCTATGAAAAGGGACCTTTCAGCGGAGCAAATATCAAGAACCTTTCCTTTGATAATGTGGTAAATCATATTCCAATGTACTACTTTGCGGGAGTTTTCTTTACACCTAACTATCAGGTTGTAATAAATGATGTTACTTTCATCGATGAATATGCATTCTACGGATGCTATGACCTTACGATCTATCTGACAAGAGCACAATGGGAGGTCGATCCGACAGCATTCGAGAACTGCGCGAGATTCAAGGGATATGCTCCTTCCGGATCTGCTGCTCAAAGAGCTTTGGAAAAGGCAAGGGTTCCTTACGAACTTACATATTAAAAAAACAGATCAGGGATAAGTATCTCTGATCTTTTTATGCCATTACTTATAGAGTTTTCTGTAATCCCGCGGGGAATACCCGGTGATCTCGTGAAAGGCCTTGTTAAAAGCCGTCGTGGATTGGAAACCTGCCCGAAAAGCGCACTCGGTTATGGAGAGGTTTTCATCCAGAAGAAGCGAAGCGGCGCTTTTTACGCGGATGTTGGCAAGATATGCGGGGAAGGATATATGCATATGCTGCTTGAAAAGCTTGGAGAAGTAGAAGGTGCTTAAGCCTATCTTTCCCGCCACTTCCGCCTGGGTTATGTTTTCGGATGCGTTGTCAACGATATAGTTGCAGGCGGCGTGGATATATTTCCAGCCCGATCCGGCGTTCTTCCCGTTGTCCATATTGTCCTTGTTTTGGGAAAGCACATATTCGCCGACCTTTATCAGAATATCGTAGATACACGACTTGCATCTGGTCTCGGAAAGAGGATCCGAGGAGTTGTGTATTTTTCTTATCTCAAATATCCTGTCTGCAATATAGGTTGCAAGCTCCGGTTCCTCCTTTGCCGATATGACATGGCAGGTATAAAGGAAGCGCGAGATGGAGACGAGGTCCAGGTTGTTTTCAAGTATAACAGAGGAAAACTGGATGAAGATCGCGCCTTGACAGGGGATCCTGACAGTTTCGTGTATCTGCTGCGGCCATACCAGAAGGATGTCTCCGCGGTTCAGTTCGTATTGAACATCGTTTACCCGATATTTGCTGTTATCTTTCAGCACCACGGTGAATTCGGCGGCATTATGCCAGTGAGGCGGAAAGATTTCGGGGCATTTTTCGTCCGTAACCGATATTGCGGAAGGGGAATTGAATATTATTTTTTCGTTTTTAATTTTGTCCATAACACAATAATAGCAAAAAACGGGCAGAAATCAACAAATATATGCTAAAATCATGATATGAATGTATGACAACGGGGATGACACGCAGTGGCAAGGGTCCCCGTTGTATAGGACTGAGGGCGTGTGAACAGTAACGTCTAAAAAACCGCCGCCGATCGGCAGCGGTTAACAGACCGTCAACGCAGAGCGCCTTTCATCTGTTTTACGAAGGCGCCTACTGCGGGAGCGGCGGAGCGGCCTTCTTTTTCAACGATCTTTACTATAGCTGAGCCTACGATGGCGCCGTCCGAAAGGGCGGCCATTTTTTTTGCCTGCTCGGGACCGGAGATACCGAAGCCGATCGCGCAAGGTATGTCCGTGTTTTCACGCACTATCCTTACTATCGAGGAGAGGTCGGTCGTTATCTCGCTTCTGGTACCGGTAACTCCGAGACTTGAAACTATGTAAAGGAAGCCCTGTGCCTCTTTGGCGATCATGGCTATCCTGTTCTCGGAAGTGGGCGCTATGAGAGAGATCAGCGCTATGCCATATTTATTGCACAGGGGCTGGAATTCTTCTTTTTCTTCGAAGGGAAGGTCGGGAAGGATGAGACCGTCCATGCCGATCTCTTTAAGTGTTGAAATGAACTTTTCCGCGCCGTAGGAGAAGACCACATTGGCATAGGTCATAAATACGAGCGGTATGCTTACATCTTTCCTCAGATCACGGACGAGGTCAAAGATCCTGTCCGTTGTTACGCCGCCGGAAAGTGCGCGGAGATTGGCATTTTGGATCACGGGGCCTTCGGCTGTGGGATCGGAGAACGGAATGCCGAGTTCGATAAGGTCGGCTCCGTTTTTTACCATTTCACGAACTATCGAAGCAGTGGTCTCAAGATCCGGATCTCCGCAGGTAATGAACGGGATAAATGCTTTTCCGTTTTCAAAAGCTTTTGCTATTCTATTCATGAAGATCCTCCCCTCTGTAACGGGCGATGGCGGCGCAGTCCTTATCGCCGCGGCCCGAGATCGTGATCACGATGATCTTGTCCTTATCCATTGCGGGAGCGATCTTTATCGCATGGGCAACGGCATGGGCGGATTCTATTGCGGGAATTATGCCTTCGGTCTTTGCAAGATATTCGAAGGCGCATACAGCTTCTTCGTCGGTAACCGGTACGTATTCGGCTCTGTGTATGTCATGCAGATATGCGTGTTCGGGTCCTACACCGGGATAGTCAAGGCCGGCCGAAATGGAGTAAACGGGAGCGATCTGTCCGTATTTATCCTGACAGAAATAGGATTTCATACCGTGGAAGATGCCGAGTCGGCCCGTGGATATGGTTGCTGCGGTCTCAAAAGTGTCTATGCCGCGGCCTGCCGCTTCACAGCCTATGAGTCGTACGGAACTGTCTCCTATAAAATCATAGAAGCTTCCGATTGCATTTGAGCCTCCGCCGACACAGGCGATGACGGCATCGGGAAGACGGCCTTCCTTTTCGAGAAGCTGAGCCTTTATCTCTCTTGAGATCACGGCCTGAAAATCACGGACTATAGTGGGGAAGGGATGGGGACCCATTACGGAGCCCAGGCAGTAGTGGGTGTCCGAGATACGGGATGTCCATTCGCGCATGGCTTCGGATACGGCGTCCTTTAAGGTGGCCGTGCCTGTTGTTACGGGAATGACGGTAGCTCCAAGAAGCCGCATACGGTAAACATTTAAGGCCTGACGGATCGTATCCTCTTCACCCATGAATACCACGCATTCCATACCCATGAGAGCAGCTGCGGTGGCTGTGGCTACACCGTGCTGTCCGGCTCCGGTCTCGGCTATGAGTCTTGTTTTACCCATTTTCTTTGCCAGAAGCGCCTGACCGAGCACGTTATTGATCTTATGTGCGCCGGTGTGGTTAAGGTCTTCTCTTTTCAGGTAGATCTTAGCCCCGCCGAGATCTTTGGTCATTTTCTCCGCATAATAGAGACGGGAAGGCCGCCCCGCATATTCGTTCAGAAGCTCAGACAGTTCCCGGTTGAAATCGGGATCGTTTTTGTATCTGTTATAGGCTTCTTCAAGTTCTATCACCGCGTTCATAAGGGTCTCCGGAATGTACTGTCCTCCGTGTACCCCGAAACGTCCGTTTGGATTTGTCATATTTTTTCCTTTCTGACCGCTTTTGCAAAAGCGTCCATTTTATTTCTGTCTTTCACACCATCGGTTTCTATGCCGGAACTCACATCCAGGCAGAACGGATGAAGGCGTCTTACCGCTTCTTCCGCATTATTGGGATCGAGGCCGCCCGCAAGGAAGAAGGGTCTGTCTATGCTGCTTAAGAGAGACCAGTCAAAGGTCTTTCCCGTGCCGGCGCCGGAATCCAACAGGATATAGCGGCAACGGCTTTCCGAAGCGGCCTTGATGTCTTCAACGCTTTTTATCTTAAAGGCTTTGATCACGGGGCATTTGCAGTAGTCCTGCACTTCTTCCGCGAAGATCTCGCTTTCGTTTCCGTGGAGCTGGATCATATCTATGATGCCGTGGGAAACGAGGCTTTCGATCTCGGATATCGGGGAATCGGCAAAGACTCCGACGGCCTTGATCGAAGGATCAAGCTCACGCTTGAGCCTTGCGGCGGCAGCGGGTGTAACATAGCGTCTGCTCTTTTTGGCAAAGACAAAGCCTATGAAATCCGGCCTGATCTCGTTTGCCGCGGATATGTCCTCGGGGCGGGAGAGGCCGCACATTTTTATTTTTGTCGTCATATTTCACCTTTCAGTTCTTTAAGCATGGCTTTTTTGTCTTCCGCCCTCATCAGCGTTTCGCCGACAAGGATCGCATCCGCTCCGAAGCTTTCCGCGGCTTTCACATCTTCGCGGCTTCTTACGCCGCTTTCCGAGATAAAGAGTATGTCCTTCGGCACAAGCGCTCTGAGTCGTGCGCTGTTCCCGGTATCGACGCTGAAATCCTTAAGGTTTCTGTTGTTAACGCCGATCATTCTTGCTCCGGCAGCGACTGCATCTTCAACTTCCTTTTCGTCATGTGCCTCCACAAGGGCGGAGAGTCCGAGCGTGTCGCAGATCTCCATATATTCCTTGAGTCTGTCCTTCGTGAGAAGAGAGCAGATCAGAAGAACTGCGGACGCTCCGAGAGTCTTTGCTTCATATATCATATACGGATCCACGGTAAAATCTTTTCTGAGGCAGGGGATCGAAACCGCTTCGGATATCTCTTTAAGATAGGAGTTGGATCCGAGAAAACGTGTGGGCTCTGTGAGCACGGATATGCAATCGGCTCCGGCTCTTTCGTAATCCAGTGCGATATCGAGATAGGGAAAATCCGGAGATATCAGTCCCTTCGAGGGGGAAGCCTTCTTACATTCGCAGATGAAGGACATACCGGGCTTTTTTATGGTGTTTTCGAAAGCAAAATCTCCTTTTGGGAGGGAAAGAGCCAGCTCTTTAAGTATGGACAGCGGCCTTACGGCTTTTGCCACCCTTACTCTTTCAAGAGCGCTTTGGGCAAGTTCATCGAGAACTGTCATATATGTACCTCGTTTCGGGTTATTCTTCGTTGCTTACTTTGATAAACTTTTCAAGAGTTTCGTATGCTTTGCCGCTGTCGATGAGTTCTGCCGCAAGCTTTACTCCGGCTTCGAAGCTGTCCGCTTTTCCGGCTATGTAGAGGGATGCGCCGGCATTTAACAGAACGGCGTTTCTCTTGTGTCCCTTTTCGCCCTTTAAGATGCTGCGCGTGATCTCAGCGTTTTCTTCGGGAGTGCCGCCCTTAAGGTCTTCTTTTGTGCATCTTTCGAAGCCGAACTCTTCGGGAGTGATTACAAAGGAACGGTACCAGCCGTCCTTTATCTCGCATATGCTTGTGGGCGAGCTGAGAGAGATCTCGTCAAGCTTGTCCTTGCCGTAAACCACCATACCGCGCTTTACGCCGAGGCTTACCAGAACTCTTGCCAGAGGCTCAACAAGGTATTCGTCGTAAACTCCGAGAAGCTGCATCTTGGGCTTTCCGGGATTGGTAAGGGGGCCGAGGATGTTGAATACGGTGCGAACACCGAGCTCCTTGCGGATCGCCCCGACATATTTCATTGAACTGTGGTACTTCTGAGCAAAGAAGAAGCACATGCCTACTTCGTTGAGCAGCTTTATGCAGAGCTCGGGACTCTGGTTTATGTTTACGCCGAGCGCTTCGAGGCAGTCTGCGGTCCCGCTCTTGGAGGAAGCGGCACGGTTGCCGTGCTTTGCGACTTTAACACCGCCTGCGGCAGCCACGAGAGCTGAAGTTGTGGAGATATTGAAGCTCTGAGCACGGTCTCCGCCGGTGCCTACGATCTCGAATATGTCCATTCCTGTATCAACGGCGGTTGCGTGATCTCTCATTGCGGCCGCGCAGCCTGCGATCTCGTCCGTGGTCTCGGCTTTTGCGCTCTTTGTGGAGAGTGCTGCAAGGAAAGCTGCGTTCTGGGTGGCGGAGGTCTCGCCGCTCATGATCTCGTTCATTACAGCATAAGCTTCGTCGTAAGTGAGGTCTTCTTTGTTAACGATCTTGATGATGGCTTCTTTTATCATTGTTGTCTCCTTTTCTGTATGTGAATTAACCGATAAAGTTCTTTATCATTAGTTTTCCTTCCGGAGTCATAATGGATTCCGGGTGGAACTGTACGCCGTATACCGGAAACTCCGTATGCTGTACAGCCATTATCTCGCCGTCCTCGGTCGTTGCGGTGACTTTAAGGCATGAAGGCAGCTTTTCGGGATCCGCTGCAAGCGAATGGTAGCGCGCCACGGGAGTTTCTGCGGGGCAGCCCTTAAACAGCGGAGTCGATGTATCAAGTGTCGCTGTGGACTGTTTGCCGTGCATAAGCCTTGACGCATATGTCACAACGCCGCCGTATGCAAGGCATATGGCCTGATGGCCGAGGCAGACGCCGAGGATCGGGATCGATTGGCCGAGGTTCCGTATCACATCGACGATGACTCCGGCGTCCTCCGGCCTTCCGGGACCGGGGGAGAGGATGATCTTTTGGGGATTCAATGCCCGGATCTCCTCAACTGTCATCTCGTCATTTCTGATAACTTTGATATCGGGGTCGATCTCGCCCACAAACTGAAAGAGGTTGTAGGAAAAGCTGTCATAGTTGTCAATCAATAAAATCATTTTCATCTACCCCCATCTTCAAGGCTTTCAGTGAAGCCTTTGCTTTGTTAAGGCATTCCTCGTATTCCTTTTCAGGAACCGAATCATATACTATGCCGGCGCCGCTGCGGACAAACACGCGCCCGTTCTTTTTGTATGCTATGCGGATCGCTATGCAGGTGTCCATATTTCCGGTGAAATCGATATAGCCTATGGCACCTCCGTAGATACCGCGTTTGTTGTTTTCAAGTGCTCCGATGAGCTGGCATGCGCGGATCTTCGGCGCGCCTGAAAGTGTGCCTGCGGGAAGTACTGCCTCTATCGCATCGAGAGCATCGCGGTCCTCCCTGATCACGCCGGCAACCGTCGAACCGATGTGCATAACATGTGAGAAACGTTCTATGGAATGGAGCTTTTCGACCTTGACCGTGCCGAAGCGGCTGATCTTTCCGAGGTCGTTTCTGCCGAGGTCCACCAGCATATTGTGTTCGGCAAGCTCCTTCTCGTCCTTAAGGAGTTCTTCTTCAAGTGCCTTGTCTTCCGAGGGCGTCTTTCCTCTCGGTCTGGTCCCGGCAAGAGGGAAGGTATGCAGTACGCCGTCCTCGAGTTTTACGAGGGTTTCCGGCGATGCTCCCGCAACCTCCACATCCGTTCCCGAGAAATAGAACATATACGGGGAAGGATTGATCGTGCGAAGGATCCTGTATGTGTTTAGGAGACTTCCTTCAAAAGGGGCGGAAAGGCGGTTGGAAAGCACGATCTGGAAGATGTCGCCTTCTTTTATATAGTGCTTTGCGCGTTCAACCATATTGCAGAACTCTTCTTTTTCAAAGAGGGGAGTGACCTCGCCGGTGAGCCTTCCGCCGGGCTCTTCCTTCTTTTTGCCGTGTTTTATGAGTTTTACAAGCTGCTCAAGCTCAAACACCGCTTTATTGTAGCCGGTTTCGCAGTCATCCAACGACATGTTCACCATAAGGCAGATCTTCTGTCTGACATTGTCAAAGGCTATGACCTTGTCGAATAGCATCAGGTCCACATCCTTGAATGCTTCCGTGTCTTCGGCCGGGCATTTGACCGTGGGTTCGGAATATGAAAGGTAGTCATATGAAAAGTAGCCGACAAGGCCGCCGCTGAAGGGCGGGAGGAAATCGAACCTGGGGCTCTTGTAATCGGCCAGTATCTTTCTTAAGTATGCGGAAGGGTCATCGGTCTTAAAACTCAGGTTTCCGACCGTTATCATACCGTCGACGCAGGTGATGCTGAGCTTCGGGTCAAAGCCAAGGAAGGTGTAGCGTCCCCATTTCTCGTCCGCGCTGGCGGATTCCAGCATATATGTATGGGTGGATACGTTTTTCAGGATCTTCAGGACCTCGATCGGCGTTGTGAAGTCCGAGAGTATCTCGCAACTGAGGGGCAGGACCTTGTATTCGCCTGTCTTTGCGATGCGGGTCACTTCTTCAAGGGATGGGATTATGTTCATTTTTACCTCCGGATATAAAAAAGTCCTCAACAGAAAAACTTCTGTTGAGGACGAATAGTCTAAAATTATCCGCGGTGCCACCCCGTGTTCACGTTTGACGTGCTCTCAGCAGGATACTGTCATATCCCCGGCAATGTAACGTCTGCCTACAACGTCGCAAAATACTGAGAATGCACGCATTCCGTTCCCTGCGCCCTCCGCGGTCCATTTGACAATCCGTTTCACACCTGCATCTCAGCACCGCAGGCTCTCTGTAAGGTCGTAACTGCCGTTATCTCCGCTTCATTGGTTTAATGTGTTATTTTTATAGTGTTTTACCATACAGAGGTGAATATGTCAAGGATTTTTTTACTTAACGGCCATATTTTTAACGTCGATCATAGCCTTCTTTACGGAAGGAATGAACAGGATCGCTATGGTAATTGCCGCTTCGGAGAAAATGTAGATCGCATTGTATGCGAGTGAATAAGCGAAGGGGCTCCAGTTATCCCAGTGATATGCGCCGAAGAAGATCCAGCCGGAGATCACTGCGAAAACAAATCTGCCGAGGATCGCAACGGAATATCCCTTGATAAGGCCGTTCTTTGCATTTGCGAAGAGGCCGGAAAGTCCGAGTGCGCCGAATGCAAATATGTAATCGATGAAAAGCTGCATCGGATGTACAACATAGGGATCGATGAGAAGCTGGAACACACCGTATGCAACACCGGTAATGATACCTGTTACGGGACCGAACCAGAAGCCGGGCAGGGTGATGATCAGCATGGAAAGAAGAGTGATCGAGCCGCCTGTGGGGAAGTGGAAGAGCTTGATCATGGAAAGAACGGTTCCGAGAGCCACCGTCATGCCGCAATATGCGAGCTGGGAAGTGGAAAGCTTCTTGGACGACTTGGTTGCCTTACTGCTTATGAAGGCTGCCGCGAGGCAGAGCAGAAGGAAGATGACCGCAAGAGTCGTTTTTCCGAGTGTGGTGGGAATATAGACTGTCTCTTCCCACTCGTTTACCGTGGTTTCAAAAAAGTACTGCATAAAAAAATCCTCCTTACACATATGCGCGGAGGTATAAAATATAAGCTTCCTTACGCCGGTATTGTCCGGTTCAAGTAATAAGGGTCAACAGTAAAAACTGTCTCTCAGCGTCAGCGCCCCTAGCACATATGCATTATGAAATTTAATCAAGGATAACCCCTTGTCGGTGAACAAGTATATACGTTTTTTACCGTTTGTCAAGAAGAAAAAAGAGGATCTGCCGGTCAAGCAGGTCCTCTTTGCGTATTTTTTCCTTCCAACCTTGTTCAGGCTGTTTTTTTATTGCTTTGGGGAAGATATGCTTCTCCGAAGATCTTGTTTCTTATGGGCATAAGAGCCGTGATAAGAACGGAGCCGAGGCCGATGCAGGAGATGACCTCGCCTGCGCCTACGGTCACCATAAGGAACCATACCGCATCCTCAAGATGATAAGCATATTTTAAGACAAAGGGTATGATGATCATATTTGCAACAACGGGGGGGATGGTCACAAGGATCCTGTTCTTTCTTAAAAGAAGGGAAAGAACGGCTCCGACAGCGGTTGCAAGTGTTCCGAAGATAATGTCGGGAAGAAGCGCGCCCGTGATCATATTGCTTAAAAAACAGCCGATGATAACACCGGGAACAGCTGCGGGTGTGAAAAACGGAAGTACGCAAAGGGCTTCGGAAATGCGGACCTGAATTGCTCCGCTTGCAAGATTGAATGCGTTGATAAATACGGTAAGAACAACGTAGAGGGCGGCAATTATGCCTGCCTGGGTGATAAAAGTAATCTGTTTTCTCATTTTTAATCTCCTTTAGGGTTGAAGGTCACATTGTTGACTACTGACCGAAATGAGTGGGAAGGAATTAACACTCAATGTAGCGCGTGATAGAATACGCCCTTTTTATGGGATTGTCAAGAAAAATAATCTTTATTTAACGGGAATATATATGCGGAAGTACATGGTGGGGTTCAGAGGCGCCCTGCCGTAGAGATCCAGTATATTGCGCTCTATGGCGGGACCCGTGGGGTTCAGGGAGTGTGCTTCCATAAAGTCAAGGATGCGCCTGTATGCAGTGTCCGCTTCGTAGTGTTCGACCGTGCTTATCTTCATATTGCCGCAGACATAGAGCCCTCCGGGGAGCACTTCGGTATAGCGGTTTTCGATGGGGTAAGGGAGTTCGGATATGTAACCGTATTTTTCGTAGGTATGAAAATTTCCTGCGAGAAGGTTTGATATGCTGACGGTGGAAAAGATTCCCGCCGTATCCGCCCACTTTTCCGATGCCCGCGTGGCTTTTATGATCTCATCTACATCAAGCTCGTCCTCATCTCCGAAGGATTTGCACATAATGTACATATCCGGCAGGGTTTCCATGGTGACATCGTCCGAAAAGCAGGTCTTTGCTATATTTTCTTCATAAAGTGAGACCTTCCTCTGCAGCACTCTTAAGGCGTCCGCCTTTTCTTCGATCTCCTTTTGGTTTCTCTTGAGTTCCCTTGATATGCCCTCGGGGCCGCCTTCCAAAAGCAGCTTCTTAAGCCGTTTTACGGGCGTTCCGAGCGAACGCATGAAACCGATCATGGATATGATCTCAAACTGGGCTTTTGAGTAGTAGCGGTAACCGTTCTCGCCCGTTGTCCAGGGTGACAGCAGGCCTATGTCATCATAATATCTGAGTGTGGATGAGGGGATATTGAATATCTTTGAAACTTCTCCTATGGTATAGAACTCCTTCATGACGGCCTCCTTTTTTTCTTTCAGTATAGCATATATCCTCTTGCCCTTAAAGTAACTTTAAGGTGTAA
>JAEEGL014211016.1_pt1 | contig 23268 bp, 18 predicted proteins | sample 9134231 | NCBI WGS metagenome assembly JAEEGL01 (sample SAMN16246548, study PRJNA631951) | gut metagenome | biome: gut microbiome; feature: rumen; material: fiber-attached | host: Bos | place: Iran: Karaj | collected 2018-10
ATCTTATGAAGATGGGCGTTAAGATTTATGGAACAGATGCCAAGGATGTTGACGCAGCAGAAGATAGAGAGATCTTTGACCAGATCCTTGAGGAAACTCAGATAAAGCGCGCTCAGGGAGCTACAGTTTATACAGCAGAAGAAGCCAAGGAAGTTGCTAATAGACTTGGATATCCTGTACTTGTAAGACCTTCCTATGTTCTTGGCGGACAGGGTATGCAGATAGCTCTTTCTGATGAAGAGATTGAAGAGTTCATGAATATCATCAACAGATATGCTCAGGATCATCCTATCCTTGTTGATAAGTATCTTCAGGGTGTAGAAACTGAGGTTGATGCGGTTTGTGATGGAGAAGACATAGTAATTCCCGGAATCATGGAGCATATCGAGAGATCAGGTATTCACTCAGGAGATTCAATTTCTGTTTATCCTGCACAGTCTCTTTCTGACAAGGTTAAAGAGACAATTGCAGAGTATACAAAGCGCCTTGCCAAGGCGCTCCATGTAATCGGACTTATCAATGTTCAGTTCATAGCAGTAGGAGATGAGGTTTACATTATCGAGGCCAACCCAAGATCCTCCCGTACTGTTCCATATATCAGTAAGGTAACAGGTATTCCTATTGTTGATCTTGCAGCCCAGGTAATGATGGGCAAGAAGCTTAAGGACCTTGGTTACAAGCCGGGACTTCAGCCTGAGGCAGGATATGTTGCTATTAAGATGCCGGTGTTCTCTTTTGAAAAGATCAGAGGTGCTGAGATCAGCCTTGGACCTGAGATGAAGAGTACAGGTGAGTGCCTTGGAATCAGTAAGAGTTTTGATGAAGCTCTGTACAAGGCCTTCCTTGGTGCAGGAGTTAAGCTTCCTAAGTACAAGCAGATGATCATCACTGTTAAGGATGCAGACAAGGGTGAAGTAATAGACATAGCAAGACGCTATAAGAAGCTTGGATATATTATCTATGCAACAAGATCAACAGCTGATACCCTTAATGAAAATGGTGTTACAGCCAGAAAGATAAACCGTCTGAGCCAGGAATCTCCTACAGTTATTGACCTTATCCTGGGCCACAAGATCGATCTTGTAATTGATACACCAACCCAGGGACGCGACAAGACAAGAGACGGATTCATTATTCGTAGAACTGCCATAGAGACAGGTGTTAATGTTATAACTGCACTTGATACAGCAAGAGCCCTTGTAACTAGCCTTGAGAGCGCAAGCTCAGAGGAAGAACTTACACTGGTTGATATTGCTAAGCTGTAAAGAAGAAATACTCATGCTTGTTGATATAGCAGGCTATAAAAAAACGAGTCAAAGCATTTTGCTTTGGCTCGTACTTATATTAATAGATTTTTTTGGAACTCTCTGGTTCTCGCATTAGTTAGCTTTTTGTGTCTGGAGTTCTTTTATAGCATTTAGAGCTTCTTCATCAGTCAGATGTTTGCATTTATAAATGATTCCATCTGCTGTCTCGAGGTAAGGAATTCCATCTTTTTCATAACTGATAAGCTCAAATCCTTCTGTGATAATGATTTTATCAACCAGGCCATGTTCTTTGGTATAAACATTCTGTTTGGTGTAGGTTGAATATCCTTCTGAAAAGCCATCATTAAAGAAAATCAAATTTGAATCTTTTTTCTCATAAAGAGCGATCATAAGATCACTGGAGCTTTCATTTTCATTTGTACCTTTAAGTGCGTCTACAAAGGTAGCTTCTTTCAGATACGAGGTTGTTCTGTCAGCAGCCTTGGCGCTTACAGTAAACATGCCTCCTGTAAGAAATAGCATAAGCCCCCACAGGATGAGAGTGGAACTCATAATACGTTTCTTCATATTTTTTTCCTCCATTTCGTTAGCCCGGTAGTTACAGTTATATACGAGGAACTTGCAGATAGTGGCAACGACTTGTAAATGCTTGGTAAATGTTTGATCAGAAGATATAGAAGCTTTTTGCAAAGTGCCTAGCATTATTACGATCACTCGTTATCTGCATATCATCATTATATCCTAGCAGTTTTCTGAAAGCAACTTGGTTGTGGCCGGCTATTTTGCAAAGAAGCCATTGTATTACTGTTCATATAGAAATGAGTACTAAGAATTCATTTCGAGAGATATTACGCGAGAGAAATTGTTAATAACAATAGCTAATAACAATTGTTAATAACAATTGCCAATAACAATTGCTAATTCCTGAGAGCTTTATCCGAAAATGAAAGATAAAGGCTTTTCGGGTAAAGAAAATAGCTGTAGTTTTTTGAGTGGTATACCCGAAAAAATAATAAACTGTGTTTTTCGGGTAAAGTTTCCACTTAAGATGATAGATGAAAAAGAAGATTGCTATCAAATAGTATGCCCGAAATAGATTTTTTTTCATAAATCGGGCAATAGTAGAAGTTTTTTTATAAAAAAATCTTTACCCGAAAAGTAGAATAAGATAAGACTTCGGGTAATACCCGCCCAAATTATGACTTCTTGAACGCAAAATAAATATGCGTCCAGTAATCCTGCATTCCGCAGGACACGCCCCGCACTTTGCGAGAACCTGGTCCAATACGATTATTGATTTGCCTCAGAAAAACAGTATAGTTGTCAATCATGGAGCAATTCGAGTATCATATAAATGTAAAAGCACCTGAATGAAATACCAGAAATCCGCGTTTGCTGCGGAGTGAGATCTAGAGGGGAATTATGAAAAAGAAAAAACTAGGGGCGATAGCCATAGCCTTAGCTATAGCCGGAGCTTTAGCCACGTGTGCCGGATGCAGTCTTAAGCTATCCGATTATGTGGATGAAGAGACTGCCAGCGAGATAGCATCATTTGGCAAATCTTTAATTGTAGAAAAAGGAAGCGAAGTAGTTACAGAAATGGTTTCTGATGTGGCTTCAAGCTCTTCAAGCCTGATATCTCAGATCATTGAAGAGAGTAAGACGATAGCTGAGCAGGAAGCATCAGGAGAGAGTAAGACGATAGCTGAGCAGGAAACATCAGGAGAGAACCCTGGTGGAAACACATCTGGAGATAATACTACAGGAAATGAATCGGCAAAAGAAAACCAAAAGAATTCTGGCAATACGGCAGGAAATCAGGCAAGCGGAATTCTGACATCTACTGCAGACATAGGTCTTACAGATTCAGATGGCAAGGGAAAAAACTATGTATTTACCTATGGAGATAGCAGCTATACTGCGATTTATTGGGATGATCACTGGAAGATCATGGATTCATATCTGATAGGGAATTCCAATGACATGATCATAATCTGTCAGGCACTAATTGACCTTCATCCGATTCATGGAGCAGATCATGAGAGCTACAGAACTGCTGATGATATGGCCTATGAGTGGCTTCAGCACAATATTGCTTACGAATTTCTTCCTGAGGATAATGTCTGGAGACAGAAATCCAAGGATGTGGATTTTAATCCTGATGATCAGGGCAAATCCTTTATAGAGATATATGAACAGAGGACGGGAAAAGAGTTTAAGTGGTCTGACGTAACAGGCGGCTGAGTATTATAAAAATAGTTTGGGGTGTATTGGGGGATACAAATGTCGAAACTAATATATGAGAATCCACTTGATTCAGAAAAATGTCTCAAGGACTTTGTGCTGGAAGGAAGAGCAAATATCTCTTTTTCCAGAGGAGTCATGAGGCTTGAGAGCGAGCTTGGACCTGATGAGGGGCAGAAAGCCAACTTTGTACTGTGGTGCAAGGTGTCTTTCCCCTCGGATGTGGCTATTGAATGGGAGTTTAGACCAATCAAAGAGCCGGGACTTGCCATGCTTTTCTTTGCTGCCAAGGGAAAAAATGGCGCATCTGTTTTTGATGAATCGCTGAGCCTCAGGACCGGCGAATATCATCAGTATCACAGCGGAGACATCAATGCTTTTCATGTCTCATATTTCAGGAGAAAAGAGGATAATGAGAGAGCCTTTCACACCTGTAATCTGCGAAAGAGCTATGGCTTTAATCTGGTAGCTCAGGGAGCAGATCCAATACCTGATGCAAGCATAGATTCGCCCTGGTACTCAATGAGGCTTTTAAAACAGGCGGGTAAGGTCAAGTTCTTTATAAATCATCTGCAAATATTCGAATTTGATGATGATGGTCTAAGCTACGGAGATATACTCACAAGCGGATGTATTGGTTTCAGACAGCTTGCACCGCTGGTCGCTGAATACCGTAATCTTCGCGTGACCTGGATCTGATAATCGTATATTTTTGCGGACAATAGAGGAAAAAGTCATATTTAATTACTAGGAAAAGAGGAGAAAAATGAAAATATTAGTGATCAATGGACCCAATTTGAATTTTCTGGGAATCAGAGAAAAGGCAGTTTACGGCAATCAGGATTATAACTATTTGTGTCAGATGATCAGAGACAAGGCAGCAGCTGATGGGGATGAGGTAGAGCTGTTTCAGTCCAATCATGAAGGGGCGATAATTGATAGGATTCAGGAAGCCTACAGCGATGGAACAGATGGAATAGTGATAAATCCGGGTGCATACACTCACTATAGCTACGCAATCCATGATGCCCTCAAGAGTATAGAGAATATTACCAAAGTTGAGATACATATTTCTGACATTCAGTCCAGGGAGGAGTTCCGCAAAGTCTCAGTGACAGCACCTGCCTGTGACAAGCAGATTTATGGACATGGACTTAACGGATACCTTGAGGCAATGGACTATATTCGCGAAAAAAACTGATTACCGGAGCAATCTATATTCAGATTAACAGAAACTGATTATTGGAGTAAGCACATTCAAATAGACAGAAACTGATTGCCAGGCCACAATTATTAAGAGTATCTAAACAACGAAAAACCATGTTTAAATATGATATAATTACTGTATATGGCGCATAAATAATCTCAAAAACGATTCTAGTGAGGGTAAGATGACTAAACAAAAAAGCGTTACCTTAGGTCTTATTACATTCGTTGTTACGCTGGCCATTACAGTAGGTCTGGCTGGTCTGTATATAAACAGGACTTCTAGCTCCCGCAAAGAGAGGGCAAGCTTCATTGCGGATTCCATCGGAAACAGGATAGAAGCTGAAATCGACAACAGAGAATATATAGCCAGAGTTTTTGAGATACAGTTAAAGAGCGATAAGGGACAGCTTTCTCAGGATAGCTTTTACGATATTTCGGACGCACTTTTTAACGACTACCTTGATATTATCGACATATCACTTGCACCGGGCGGAGTAGTTGAGTATATCTATCCTGCGGCATCTTCTCTCCACAGAGGGACTAATTTCTTTGAAGATGAAAGGTATGGAATTTACGCTGACTATAGCAAGATGTCCAAGGTGTCTGTCATCATTTCACCTGCGACCTTAAATGACGATACCAAGGGGATTATCATAACCAAGCCAATTTACCTGGACGATGACTCTTTCTGGGGATTTGCAACAATAACGGTTGACGAAACAGCGTTCATGACTGACGCCAGTGTCTTCCGACTTGCTGATGAAGGCTATGAATACGAGCTTATTGGCAATAATGTTATAAGTGGCGAGAACAGGGTGATCGTAACAGATTCGGAAAAAGAGATACCTAATCCGGTTCAGGCAATGATCAGCACTGTTGGCGGTGGTTACTGGACTTTATACATAGCTCCTGTAAAGGGGTGGATCAGATGGCCGGAGGTGCTGAGCGCCTTTGCCATTGCACTTGTTATAAGTGCTCTTGCAGCACTGTTTATGTATGCTTACATGAACATGCAGGCTAATGCCAAGGAACTTGAGGTGCTTTCTTACAGAGATGCACTTACAAATCTCTACAATCCCAGAAGCTATCATGAGCATATGGATGAACTCAGTAAAAAGAAACTTCCATATGGCATCATTTATATGGATCTAAATGATTTTAAGATGGTCAATGATACTTATGGACATGATACAGGAGATGCTCTTTTGAACATTGTTGCCAAGAGGCTTCAGAACAGCATCAGAGAAAAAGACAGAGCTTTCAGAATTGGCGGTGACGAATTCGTAGTCGTTATTCACGGAACTCACGATAAAAAATTCTATGAAAGCGTTATTTCCAGAATGAGACAGAATGTCGCAAGGGATGTAGTGGTCGGCGAGATTACTCTCAAAGTTTCAATAAGCGCCGGATTTGCAAGATGTCCGGAGGATGGCACCAAGCTTGAAGATGTTATCAAGATAGCTGATGATGCCATGTACTACAACAAGAGACTTCTAAAAGCAAGACGTGCCCAGGAAAACGGGGAGGGACAGGGTTCGTCAAGAGATTTAGGATGATGTAGGAAGAGGAGAAAAATGGCTCAGGGGACATACGACACAATTAACAGGATCTTCGATACTTTCGCTGTTACATCAAGAGGCCGATACGTTTATGTCTTTGACATGGGGAAAAATATTTCCAGATGGTCATTAAACGCAGTCGATTACTTCGGACTTACTGGAGAGTATATTTACAACGCATCATCTGTTTGGGAGAACAGGATTCATCCCGATGACAGGGATAATTACAATGAATACATACAGGCCAGCTTTGCCGGTAAAAAAGTTAATCCCAACATAGAATATAGAGCCAAAAATAAAAATGGTGAGTATGTAGTCTGCTCCTGCAGAGGAGTTGTAATTAAAGACTACGCCGGCAAACCTGTTTTTTACGCCTGCTCAATTATCAACAAGGGAATTGTTGATAATAATGACCCGATAACTCTTTTACCCAATCATTATGAGATGCTCAATCACATGAGGCAGCTCAAGCTCAAGAAAAAAGAGTACGCCATACTCATGATGAACTTCATGGACTTTGGTGATATCAACCGAAGATATGGCTATGCTATTGGTAATAACATCCTGAGAGCTACTGCTAAAAAGCTCATTGATGAAGCCAAGGATATCGGTAAAGTGTACAGAGGTGAAGGAACTACCCTTGCACTGATATCTGAGTCAATGACTATAGATGACATCAAGAAATTCTACGGCCGCATGAGGTCTTTTACCAGAGATGCCCTTGCAATTGGCGGTAAAAAAGTTGGAGCTGAGATAGGCGGTGGCGTAATACTTGCGGCGGATTTTGAAGTAGATGAACACTCGATTTATACAAGCGCCAAGTATGCACTTAATTTCTCCAAGCATCAAAGGCACGGAAATCTGATCATTTTCCATAACGATGAGCTGGATAATAAAAAGAGCAACATCGACATGGTTGATGCGATCAGAAACAGCGTAATAAACGGAATGGAAGGCTTTTATCTGGAGTATCAGCCTATAGTCTCATCTGTGGACGGAAGGCTGGTTGGAATGGAAGTCTTTGTGAGATGGCAGAAGGAGCCTTTTGGAAGTGTCTCGCCTGCTGAGTTTGTTCCGTGGCTTGAAAATGACCAGGTCTTTTACAATCTGGGTAACTGGATACTTGAAAATGCTCTTAGAGATGCGCTTGAGATCAGGATGAGGTTAAAAGATTTCTATCTTAGCGTTAATCTGGCCTTTATGCAGCTTGAGAGGTCTGAGTTTAGAACAACACTTATTGACATTCTCAGGAAGACCGGATATCCTTCTACAGGATTATGCCTTGAACTTACTTCCGGCAGCAGACAGCTTTCTATTGAGCATCTCGAGAGCCAGGTTGAATTTTTGAAGGCATGCGGAGTCAAGATTGGACTTGATGTTACCGATTTTGCATCACTTGATTATGTGAGGCAGCTGCCGATAGATTTAGTTAATATCGTTCCTGCTCTTACAGAGAATATAGGCAAGAATGTTACCAATAAATATGTGATAGAGAGCATTACCTCTTTTACCCACAGGCTTCATATCAGAACCTGCTTTACGGGAATTGAGGATGAGGAAACTGCTCAGATTGCCAAGCAATATCCGGTGTCGGACCTTATGGGCTATTATTATGGAAGGCCCTGCAAGATAGACAAATTCAAGGAACTTGACCTGTACAAAAAAGCTTTGTAAAGGATAGTTTTATAGATGAGTAGAACCTTTAGATACATTTCAAATGAAGACGTGCTTAAGTCTTTTAAAGAGTTCAGGGATACCCTGCTCTCTGAGAGGCCTGTTATCATTGCGCGCCACGGTGACTACGCATTGTATCTTGAGAAAAAAACTGACAGTGAGCTCGGCCTTCGTATAATGAATGAGGAGAAAAAGGCCATTGTAGAAGAACGGAGCTATGACATAAACAGGACTACAGATGAACTTGTTTCAAGAGGCGTAAGACATGCCTGCCAGAAGATGTCTGAGCTTAGCGATGAAGATGTCAACATGAAGAGATTTCAGATATGGAAATGGTATCTTCTGGACTGGCAAAAAGAGCATGAGGCTGAGCAGCATGATATCGTGAGCAAGGAGATTGAGTGGAACGAGGAACTGATGCAGCAGGAAACAGAACTCATGGATATGGAGAAGTATCTTCATGGGGATTATCTGAATCTTGGGCACACACTTAATTTGATCGACAGATATCTTGTGGATCCCGGACATAAGGAGTTGTTCAGGAAATTTGCGATCAATGACATCATGGAGATGACCAGTGAAGATACCAAGGTGAAATCCATTGAGGAAGCTGAGCGTCGTAGTCAGGAAGAGGAGGTTAAGCTACACACTTATCAGTTTACTGTGAGCGTGGAAGCAACTGACAAGGAAAAAGCCCGAAGAGCTCTTCTTCATTACCTTGCAGGAGATGAGAGAATCAGCGTACAAAAGTAAGAGTCAGAGTGATTGATTTGAAAAAGTCAGTCACTCTTTTTATGTTTACTGTTTACGTAAAAATTCTACACATAATAAAATAATTACACCTTGGAAAAAAATGCAAAAAGCTATAAATTGTATCAGGGAGGGTATAACCATGAGTGTGTTTAAATGTGATGAAAGTACAATAGTTAGTACAAGAGCAGGTAAACTGCAGGGGTACTATTATAATGGAGTTTATGTATTTAAGGGCGTTCACTATGCTGAAGCTGAGAGATTCATGCAGCCAACAGAAGTTAAGCCCTGGGAGGGCGTTGCAGATGCGACCAGCTATGGAATGGTCTGCAACCTCATGCATCAGGATGATCCGCAGGGGGAGCTGATGGTGCCACATGCCTACTGGCCTATGTCTGAACACTGCCAGAATCTTAATATATGGACAACCGGGCTTGGCGAGAATTGCAAGAAGCCGGTTATGGTATGGCTTCACGGCGGCGGCTTTTTTGCTGGTTCTGCGATTGAACAGCTGGCCTACGAAGGGGATGCCATGGCTATAAATGGAGATGTGGTCGTAGTAACTGTCAACCACAGACTCAATATTCTGGGGTATCTGGATCTTGAACCTTTTGGCGATAAATACAAGAATTCAGCAAATTGTGGAAATGCTGATCTGGTTGCAGCTCTTAAGTGGGTGCATGAGAATATTGCTGCTTTTGGAGGTGACCCTGACAACGTTACGTTGTTTGGACAGTCGGGCGGCGGAATGAAGGTTACTTCTCTTATGCAGACGCCGGCAGCAGACGGGCTCTTTCACAAGGCCTTTGTAATGAGCGGAGTTCTCGACTTTGACGGTTTTGGTGAGCAAAAAGGCGGAGGAAAAGAGATTGTTTCAGGAATGCTGAGGGAACTTGGACTTACTGATAAGGATGTGTCCAAACTGGAAACTCTGCCCTATCCTGAACTTGTAAGTGCCTATGAAAAGGCAGCAGAGAAGATAACTGATCCGTCTGTGTATAGAGGAATGGCTCCTATGGTCAATGAATATTATCTTGGAGAGCCTCATCACAGAGGCTTTACGGAGCATGCGGGGACTATTCCTATGATGATTGGAACAGTCATTGGTGAATTTGCTTTCCAGCCTCTTTTTTTTAATAAATATGAGATGACGGAGGATGAGCAGAGAGCTCTTGTTCAGGAAAAATATCACGAATATACAGATGATATGATAAGTTTGTTTAAAAAGGCTTATCCGGGCAAGAAGATAACTGACCTTATTTCACTGGATTACATGTTCAGAATTCCTACAATGAAGCTGATTGCTGAGGCATCCAAGAGAAAAGAAGCCAATGTCTATTCTTATATGTTTGCCTATGAGTTTCCGATTCAGAACGGCAAGATAGCATGGCACTGTTCGGATATCCCTTTTGTATTCCACAACATAGAAAGGGTTCCGTCTGCTAATGTGGAAGGAGTATCTGACAAGCTTCAGGAGCAGATTTTTGCCTGCGTTATGTCTTTTGCCAGAACAGGAGATCCTAATAACGACAAGATTAGTGAATGGCCTGCGTCGAAAGAAAATGATGAAGCAACATTTGTCTTTGACAAAGAATGCGAATGCAGACATAATTATGACCATGAGTTAGTCAGACTCGGGCAGGAGGCAGTTTCCAAATACAGCGTTGGAGAGTTTGGAAATGTCCAGCACTGAACTGACAAAAAGGGTTTTATAACAGGAGAATATTATGGGAAAAATATGGGATTATGAGAAATTCAAGGCGACAGCAAGATTAGCTGCAGCAGAGGGAATAGTTCTTTTAAAGAACGATGAAAAGACTCTTCCTCTTGCAGAGAATACTAAGCTGGCGATATTTGGCCGCAGCCAGATGAATTATTACAAGTCAGGCACAGGGTCAGGCGGAATGGTCAACGTTGACTACGTAGTCGGAATCTATGAAGCTATTGCTGATTCAGGGCTTTATAAGGTTGATCAGACTGTCAGAGAAGCTTATGAGAAGTTTGTAGAAGAGAATCCTTTTGATTCAGGCGCAGGCTGGGCTTCAGAGCCTTGGTTCCAGAAAGAGATGCCTCTTACTGATGCACTTGTTAAAAATGCAGCCAAAGAGTCAGAGGTTGCTGTTTTCATCATCGGCAGAACTGCCGGAGAGGATCAGGATAATAAGAACGAGCAGGGAAGCTATCTTTTGACTGATGAAGAAGTTGTTGCACTTAAGAAGGTTACCAAGGCCTTCAAAAAGACAGTAGTTCTTTTGAATGTTGGAAATATCATCGATATGAAGTGGGTCAAAGAGGTTGATCCATCTGCAGTTTTGTATGTATGGCAGGGCGGCCAGGAGGGCGGTAATGCTGTTCTTGATGTTTTGAGCGGAGCAGTTAACCCATCCGGTAAGCTTTCAGATACTATCGCAGAGAATATTTCTGATTATGCATCTTCTGAGAATTTTGGCTCAGAAGTCAAGAACTACCAGAAAGAAGATATCTATGTAGGATATCGTTATTTTGAGACTTTTGATAAGGATAAGGTTTTATATCCTTTTGGATATGGACTTTCCTACACAAGCTTTGATATAGCTGCAGGTGAGTTTGCCTATGATAAAAAAGATGGCATCTCTCTTGAAGTTCACGTGGCAAATACCGGTGACACAGCAGGTAAAGAGGTAGTTCAGGTCTACATCAAGGCTCCAAACGGTGAGCTTGGTAAGCCTGCAAGAACTCTTATCGGATTTGACAAGACAGATATCCTTGATAAGGGACAGGCTCAGAATATCAGATTTGAGATTCCCAAGTACTGGTTTGCTTCCTATGATGACAGCGGTGTTACAGGCCATAAGTCAGCCTATGTACTTGAAAAAGGTGAGTATACAGTATATGCAGGAAGTGATGTCAGAAGCGCTGAGGAAGTCGGCACATTTGTACTTGATGAGACAGAAGTAGTAAGGCAGTGCGAAGAGGCTTACGCTCCTATAGAGAGCTTTGAGAGACTTAAGGCTGTTGTCAGGAACGGTAAGGTGGTAAAAGAGTTTGAGAAGGCACCTACAAGAACTCTTGATCCAAACGCTAAGAGAAAAGATAAGCTTCCTAAGGCTTCTCTTTATAAATACACAGGGGATAAGGGCTATAAGCTCAAGGATGTTGCTGATGGCAAGATTTCTCTTGAGAAGTTCATTGCCCAGTTATCCGATGAAGATCTGTGTGCAATGATGAGAGGTGAGGGAATGTGCTCACCGAAGGTAACTCCTGGCGTAGCAGGAGCTTATGGTGCAGTTACAGATTCACTTCTTGGATTTGGAATCCCTATTGCAAGCTGCTCAGACGGACCAAGCGGAATCCGTATGGATTGCGGAACACACGCTTTTTCACTTCCAAACGGAACATGTCTTGCATGTTCATTTAACGAGAAAATAAATGAAGAGCTCTTTGCCTGGGAAGGACTTGATCTTAGAAGATGCAGAATTGATGCCCTTCTGGGACCCGGTATGAACATTCACAGAAGTCCTCTTAACGGTCGAAACTTTGAGTACTTCTCAGAGGATCCTTTCCTTACAGGTAAGCTTGTGGCTGCCCAGCTCAAGGGAATGCACAAGTATGATGTTACCGGTGTTATCAAGCATTTTGCAGGTAATACGCAGGAGTTTAAGAGACACACTGTTAACAATGTGGTTTCAGAGAGAGCGCTTCGTGAGATATATCTAAAGGGCTTTGAGATTGCAGTAAGAGAAGGAAATGCAAGAGCAGTTATGACTACCTATGGCCCTGTTAACGGCATTTGGACAGCCAGCAGCTATGATCTTCTCACAACTCTTTTACGAAACGAGTGGGGATTTGACGGTATTGCCATGACTGACTGGTGGGCAATGGGTAATGACGAAGCCGGAGCTCCCGGAAGTTATCAGAATGTGGCTGCTCAGGTTCGTGCCCAGAACGACCTTAACATGGTTAATACAAGTGCAGGTGATAATACCAATAATGATAACCTTGCAGAGGCTCTTGCTGATGGAAGGCTTGAGAGAAGCGAGCTTGGAAGGAGCGCTGGCAATATCCTGAGATTCCTTATGAAGTCTCCTTCATTCCAGCATATGCTCGGAAATGAGTCAGATCTTGACAAGGAGCTTGCTGAGGCTGTATCAGCCGAAGATATGGCACTTCAGGAAATGATAGATGTAGTGGCTGACAAGGATATCACTGAGCTTGATGTCAAAGATATCAAGGTGGGCAAGAAGTCTACAACAGTATTCTGTATGACTACTCCAAGAAGATGCACAATGGATCTTGAGCTTGTACTTAGAGCTGATGATCAGCCTGATGTGGCTCAGCTTCCACTTTCAGTTTTCCAGGACAAGATGCTTCTCAAGACTGTGACTCTCACAGGAATGGATAAAGAGTGGCAGACAGTCAAGATATCTGTATATCCTGCATTTATTGGAAACTTCTATCTGAAACTTTACTTTGCAAATGGTGGTCTTGAGATCAAGTCTGCAAGACTTATCAAGACCAAGGACATGGAAGAAGAGTATCAGAGAGGACTTACAGAACTAAAATAATTGTCGTGAAACGTGCTTGGTTACGTATATTTTAGGTGACGAGGATGTCGGAAATGCCGGTTTTATGCCTGCGAAATAATATTTCATAAAATTTTAATGAATTATCAAGCTAAAGCAGTAGTATTTCCGTTCTCATTAGTATATAATGTTCCCATTGAATGAAATTTTGTTGTAAAGGTTATCGGTTGAGGGGCCATGAGGCCTTTACAAGCCATTCGTTCAATAATTTCTTATGAGATGGAGGAATAGAATAATGAGAAGTTCCGCTAAGGCTAAAAGAGGCATGAGCCAGAGCTGCATCGAAATCATGTCAGACGCGATCAAGGCAAAGGAGCAGAACCTATCATACGGCAAGTTTAAGGCTCTGGATATGTTGGGAGCTGGCAGTATGCAGGACGAGTACTACGAATCAGAGTACCAGGTGTACACGGACAACATCGTTCGCAAGACTGAGCACACTGAGACCAAGAAGGCAGTTGCCTTTGTAAAAGTTAGATAATATATTTCCTACAACTGAATATGGCGAACATAATAAGAGGCTACCACATTTGCGTGGTAGCCTCTTTTGCAGCGCTAGATACGAAAATGCCCGGAAATGCTTGTTTTCGTCTGCGGTGTGATTTCCTAAAATTCATAAAACAGCCAATGCCTCATTTCATGTTATTCAGAGAAATCGGCATTGGCTGTTTTCTTCATTTGGGAAATCATCATCCTCGTCCGAGAACTGCGCATTTCCGGGCATTTTTTCGAAGTGTGCGCATCAAAAGAGGAAAGCGCGCTTTGTGGCTACTCACATTCCGAAGACGTGTTTTCCGAGGAATTTACCTACGATGGTGATGATTGGGCCAAGGAAGAGTGCCATGAGTACGATGCCGATGTTTGGAATGCCTCCAAAGAGGACTCCCAGGATGATCACAAGGAAATCGTAAGCTATACGGATCACTGCGAAGGGGACCTTTTTGAGTACACGCTCAGATAATATCTGTGGCATAGCATCGTAGGGTGAAACTCCCATATTTGCGTTGATATAGAAGGAAACTGATATGATGAAGAGAAAAAGAGCCAGTGCGAAGATGACAGCTCTTGAGGGCATATCAGTAAAGTAGTGCTCCGGTATTGTCTTTTCCCAAAGCCAGCAGAAGAAATCTGCTATGTAGCCTATGAAAACCATGTTGGCAATTGTTCCAAAGCCGATAAATTTTCGACCAAAGAGAATAACAATTATAAACAGAACTGAATTAAGAAGCAGCTGCCAGTTACCAAAGCTGATGCCAAGGAATCTGGATATAGTGAGGTTCATAAAGGTACATGGATCTGTGCCAAGATTAACCTTGATGAGAAATGATAAGAAGAATCCCATAAAGAAAACACCAATATTCATGATGATAAGGCGCTTTTTGAAATCCTTCTGTGTAAGATAGTCTTTAAACCATTTTTGGAGTGAGTCTAACATAATTAATTCCTTTTTGTTCAAATTATAGTTTATACCGATAATACTGAGACATCCTGAGAAATCATTATTCCACAATGTGAAGAGCCCAGTACTGATTTCTGTAATTGATGAGAACCGGGGCATTTACAAAGGCTTCATCGCCGATATAACAGCGGTCTGCCTCCTTGTCAAAAGTATACTTGCGGCCTTCAGAATCGTTGTTGTTGATGTATTCCAGAGCCTGCTCGAGGGTCTCATCCCCTTTGCATAAATGAATGTTCATATCTCTACCTTTCTGCTATCGTTTATACAATTTTCAGATATATTATCTAAATAGATTGCGTAAAATTATGTTACAATGTTAATAGCTATGAGTATGCTAAAATATGGTGTTTTTAACACAAACCAATAACCATTATACACGTTTTTGAGGGTTGTAATAGACCCTAAATAAATTCTGATATAGCATAGTACAAATAATTATCGAGGTTTTCATGGAAGAAAAAGAATTACTAGAGCTTTTAGAGGCAGTAAAAAAAGGCGAGACCAATGTGCAGGATGCAGTGCTTAAGCTTAGGCAGGCGCCTTTTGAGGATATGGGCTTTGCAAGGCCTGATACACACAGAGGCTTGAGACAGGGGGCAGCGGAGGTCATCTTCGGCCAGGGCAAGACTCCTGAGCAGAATCTGATGATCGCAGAAAAGCTTTTGGAAAAAGGGCAAAAAAGTGTCCTTATCACCAGAATGTCTCAGGAAGCAGCTGATTATTTTACGGATAATAAGAAAAAAGAGACTGATTTTACCTACGATGCTTATAGTAAAGTAGGCATTGCGGGAGAGCAGATAGATCCTGAAAAGGGAGTTGGCAAGATAGTAATAGCAACAGGTGGAACAAGTGACATACCTGTTGCGGAGGAAGCCGGCAAGACTGCTGAAATTCTGGGCAACAAGGTTGTAAGGTTATACGATGTGGGCGTTGCCGGAATTCACAGACTCCTTGAGAAACGCGCGATGGACGAGATTATGAGTGCCAATGTTATCATTGCGATAGCAGGAATGGAGGGAGCTCTTGCAAGCGTTGTGGGAGGACTTGCGGACTGCCCTGTGATCGCTGTTCCTACAAGTGTGGGCTATGGAGCATCTTTTGGCGGATTGTCAGCTCTTTTATCAATGCTCAATTCCTGCGCAAGCGGAGTCAGTGTTGTCAATATAGACAATGGATTTGGGGCAGGCTACCTTGCCAGCATGATCAACAAGAAATAAACGTTTGGGAGATTTGGTATGAAAGAGTTATTAGAGCTTGCCAAGGTGTACAGAATGTCAACGGATAGCATTATCAAATATATTTACATTCCGGCATTTTGCGACAAGATCAGGAATTTATTCCATAAAGGCTGATAATAAGCCAATAAATAACAGTTGGGGATTAAGAAAATGATAATTGAAATTAAGGAAGTTTCCAAAGCCTACGGAGAAAACAAGGTTTTGGATAACTTCAGCTTGAATATAGAGGATGAGCATTCCTACGTGATCACTGGAAAAGAGGGATGTGGCAAGACAACTCTCATGAGACTTATCCTTAAGCTAGAAACTCCGGATACGGGAAAGGTTGGACTCCTTGGGGATTATAAGTACCCTTTTATAAATGCGGGAGTTGTTTTTCAGGATGACAGGCTGGTTGAGAGCCTGAATGCGATCACAAACGTGACTATGGTCAGTAAGAAGATATTCAGAGAGACTGTGGCAGAAGAGCTTCTTAAGTTTCTGCCGGAGGAAGCTCTCACAGTACCGGTAAAAAAGCTGTCAGAAAGCCAGCGCAGAATTGTACAGATAATAAGAGCCTGTGCTATTCCAAGTGACGTTCTCATTATGGATGAGCCTTTTCTTGGCATTGACCGTGAGACTAAGCTTAAACTTATTCCATACATCAGAAACGCACAGGGCAAAGGTTCGCTGACGATATTTACAAGAGATACAACTGATCTGGATTTCGCACGGATCATAACACTGTGAATAATCGGTAGTCCAGTTAATCAAAAAAAGGGAGATTTTTATGATTACAAATGATGAAAGCATGAACCGCTTCAAACACAAGATCATGGAGGAGGTATGCCGCCTGGAATGGGAGGGGAACAATGACCAGGAGCATATTGAACAGCTTGTGCTCAAAACAATACCGGGCCCTAAGCCTGAGTATAGATGCTGCATTTACAAGGAAAGGGAAATAGTAAGACAGAGGATCAATCTGGCGATGGCCAAGAACCCTTCTTATAATCCTGATTCTCATAACATTGTGCAGGTAATTGATCCTGCCTGTGATGAGTGCCCTATTTCTGCATATTCAGTAACAGATAACTGCAGATTCTGCATGGGTAAGGCATGTCTTAATTCCTGTGCTTTTGGAGCCATATCACCGGGCGATACCCATATGCATATCGATCCTGCCAAGTGTAAGGAATGTGGCAAATGTGCGGCAGCGTGTCCGTATTCAGCAATCGTGCATCTGGAGAGACCATGCAAGAAGGCCTGCCCTGTCGGGGCTATCACCTACGATGAATATGGCTACTGCAAGATTGATGAAGATAAGTGCATTCAGTGTGGCCACTGTATCCACAGCTGTCCGTTTGCCGCAATTGGCAGTAAGACCTTCCTTGTTGATATTATCAAGGAAATCAAAGCGGGAAAAGAGGTCATTGCCATGTGTGCACCTGCTACGGAGGGACAGTTTGGTGAAGACATCTCTATGGCATCCATCAGAGAAGGACTTAAAAAGCTTGGCTTTGCAGATATGATAGAGGTAGGTCTTGGCGGAGATATGACAGCTGCCTATGAGTCCGAGGAGTGGGCTGAGGCTTACAAGGAAGGCAAGAAGATGACTACTTCCTGTTGCCCTGCTTTTATCAATATGTTAAAAAAGCACTTCCCTGAGCAATATGAGAACAACATGTCATCTACAATATCGCCTATGTGCGCAATTTCCAGATATATGAAGGCAACTCATCCCGGCTGTGTCACAGTATTTATAGGGCCGTGTATTGCCAAGAAGTCTGAAGCTCAGGATAAATCAGTCAAAGATAATGCAGATTATGTTGTAACTTACGGAGAACTTCGAGCACTCATGAGGTCTAAGGGAGTTACATTTGAACCTGTAGCTGATGATTATCAGGAATCATCAATCTGGGGCAAACGCTTTGCCGGAAGCGGCGGAGTTGCCAAGGCAGTTATCGAGTGTATGCAGGAGAGAGGTTTGGAAACAGGGGATATCAAGCTTCTTGCAGCACATGGAGGCCTTGAGTGTAAAAAGGCTCTTATTCTTCTCAAGATGGGCAAGCTTCCGGAGGACTTCATTGAAGGAATGGTTTGCCCTGGAGGCTGCGTAGGAGGTCCATCCAAGCACAGAGGAATCGGCGAGATCACTAAGGCAAGGGAGCAGCTGCTTTCCAAGGCGGATGACAGAAAAGTTTTGGAGAACATCAAGAACTATCCTATGGATAAATTTTCAATGCACAGGGATGGTCATATGTAAAGTTTTGGGGAAGCGAACTGTTGATCAGGGTATTTGATGAGCATACGAGGCTTAAGTCTTTATGAAAAAACATAACCTGCTAAGTCCTTTCGCTATATTTGGATCCTTTGAAGATTCAAGAAAATTACTTATAAATTCGATAATAGTTCTTTTGACCGCCTTTTTTACAATTATGTATAACAGGCATGTAATATATGTGTCGGATACTAATTATATTGTGGCGGGCGTGGTCTATGCGTTTAAATATGTGCCTATCATTCTGGCAACTGCCCTTGGCGGGGCAGTTCCGGGAATGATGAGCGTACTTATCATTTTCTTCTATCAGTCCTTTATTTCCAGCAGTTTTTCATATCTGACGTTCATATTTCTTATAGTTGTAATTGTTGTTGATAACTTTACAAGAAGGGGCTTTTTTAAAACCTGGTTTAAAATGTCCGTTGTCATAGTTACGCTCCAGCTAATCACAGGTATTTTCTGGGGGATTATCCTGTGGCTGTTATCAGGCAAGTCTTTTTATACTATCCCGTTGATCAAACTCGTTTTTCTTTTCCTTAATGAGATGCCGGGGAGCGTTGTAGCCTGTGCCACAGTATATTTTTTATACAAGCATTTACTTGTTAAGCACAAGAGACTTGTAAATAACGGCATTTATTACATTCCGGAGAACCTTCTGACGGAAGAAGAAAGATTTCAGCTAAACGGTCATTCCAAACTTGGAAAGGTTGTTATGAGGATCATAGTGTTTGAAGCAATTGTTCTTGGTATTTCTGCAGAGATTGCATCTAACACACTGGTTCCGACAATGAAGCATATTAATCTCAATAAGGCAGGCAACATAGTCATAGAAGAAGACTACAGCCATATTAATAATGCAGAGAAACTCGAGAGCAGGGTGAGTTTTAAGTTAAACAGGGATGCGCAAAGTGCAATAGCTTCAGAAGAGGAATACTTAAACGGATATGGCTTTAGAAATTCTCAGTTCAGTGTGAAGCTTGCCATGCTCATTTCAATCATTGTGATACCTCTTTCTGTATTTGTTAACCGCTACGCCCAGAGGAGGATTGCTGATCCTATAAGGAGTCTGTCCAAGGCTGTATCAGATATTTATAATTCAAATGATATTGAGATTAATCAGAAGGTTGCAGATGTTCATAATCTGGACATAGACACCAATGATGAGGTTGAAGAGCTGTACCATGCGGTAGATCTCACTTTTTACAGGCTGATGGAGTATATCGAGCTTGTTAAGACAAGGCAGAATATTGAGGATCAGCTCGAAATAGAGAAGTCAGCAAACGAGGCTAAATCAAGGTTTCTTTCAAATATTTCCCATGAGATCAGAACCCCTATCAATGCGGTTCTTGGTTTCGATGAAATGATCCTGCGTGAGAGCAGCGACGAATCTATCCTGGAATATGCCAAAGATATCCAAAACTCAGGTAAAACTCTTTTGGCGCTTATAAATGATGTCCTTGATTTCTCCAAGATAGAAGCCGGGAAGATGGAGATAATCCCTGTAGAATATGAACTTAGCTCTGTAATAAATGACCTTGTTAACATGGCCAAGATGAGGGCAGCAGAGAAAAGGCTGGAATTTACAGTGGATGTTAATAAGGATATTCCGCATATGCTGTTTGGCGATGAGGTGAGGATCAAGCAGTGTATTCTCAATATCCTGACTAATGCTGTCAAATATACAGAGAAAGGCAGTGTAAGCTTAAGTATTGACTATGAGGAGACTCCGGAAGGAAGTGCAGATGATACCTTGGAGGATGAGGTTAGTATAGATGACTATATCTTTTTGAAGGTCAGGGTAAAAGACACAGGAATCGGCATAAGAGAAGAGGATATAGAAAAACTCTCTGCAGCCTTCGAACGAATTGATGAAAAGAGAAACAGAACAATAGAAGGCACGGGCCTTGGAATCAATATTGTAAACAGCCTTCTTGCAATGATGGAATCAAAGCTTTGTGTTAATAGCGTTTATGGAGAGGGATCTGAGTTTTCTTTTGACATTAAGCAAAGAGTTGTCAGCAGTGAACCCATAGGTGATTATGCGGATTCCTATAAGAATTCTGTACAGGATATGGACAGCTACAGTGAGAGCTTCCATGCTCCGGATGCAAGGATACTGATTGTTGATGACACCAAGACTAACCTCACGGTTATCGTAGGACTTCTCAAGCAGACGCAGATCCAAATAGATACAGCAATCAGCGGCTTTGAAGCTCTTGATCTTGTCAGGAATAATAAATATGACATTATTTTCCTGGATCACAGAATGCCGGAGATGGATGGTATTCAGACTTTCCATGCCATGAAGGAAATGGACAACAACGCTTCTATAGATACACCGGTGATCGCACTTACAGCCAATGCTATTTCAGGCTCGAGAGAGATGTACTATAAGGAAGGCTTTGATAACTACATGTCCAAGCCTGTGGATCCGGGTAAGTTAGAAGAGATGATACTGACTTATCTTCCTGCGGAAAAGGTGATACGGCCAGGGGATGAGGGCTTTGTATCTAATGCCGTAGAAAATGATGAAGCAGAAAAACAGGCGATGCAGGAGCTACTCAGAATTCCGGGAATTGATATAGAGATTGCAATCGAAAGGTGCGGCTCTGCTGATGCGGCCAAGGATGTAATGAAAGATTTCTATATGGCTATAAATGAGCGGGCAAGCCTTATCGAGAGATATGAAAAAGAGGGAGATATCAAAAATTATACTATTTATGTGCATGGTCTTAAGAGCTCAGCACGTGCGATTGGCGCAATTGAGCTTGGCGATCAGGCTGAATACCTTGAAAAATGCGGAAATGAAAATATGACAGATGAAATTCATGAGTTGACGCCTGGACTTTTGGAACTTTACAGAAGCTATTTATCCAAGCTTGAAATTTTAAATCAGGAAGATGATTCAAATAAAGAAGAAATTGATATTGAAGAACTTGAAAATGCATATGCTTCCATAAAAGAATTTGTTTCAGCATCTTTTTTTGACAGCGCGGATGATATTATGAAAATGCTCGAAGAATACAGGATTCCTGCGGCTTACAAGCAAAAACACGAAGAAGTAAAAAGACTTATGGCAGCGGTTGACAGAGATGGTCTTTTAAATATACTTTAATAGTAGCGTCAAAAATGAAAGGACTAAAAATGGATAAGCGCGTATTATTAATTGGCAATCATAAGAGTTTTATGGTTAATGCTATTGCCAAGGGACTTGAGAAGGAAGGCTATGAAGTAGTAAATTGCGGCCTTTCTGAAAGTGAAGTTAAGTCCATAGAGAACAGGCCTGAGATATATCTTTTATATCTTGGGGATATTAAACTTGAAGATTCGGATTTTCTTAAGTATATCAATGAAGCAATTGATTCTGAGAGATTTCTTTTATATATGATCGGTAATCAGGAGGAGCTTTCTCTTGGTGTTACTCTGATCGGCAAAGAGAAGATACAGGAGACCTACCTTCGCCCACTTGATGTCAAGATGCTGGCGGAGACTCTTGATACTGTTGTGGATTATAGTGCAGTTGATGAGAATCTCAAAAAGAAGATCCTTATTATTGATGATGACGGAGCTATGCTCAGGATGATGAAGACATGGCTTTCTGTTAAGTATAGAGTTTACATGGCAAGTTCAGGCAAGATTGCTCTTACTTTCCTGGGGCAGAATCCGGTAGATCTGATCCTGTTGGATTACGAGATGCCGGTCATGAATGGTCCTGAGGTGTTAAAAGAGATCAGAAATACCCAGGCCATTAAGCATTTACCTGTTATTTTCCTGACTGCCAAGGATGATAAGGAAAGCGTAATGAAGGTTGTTTCACTCAAACCTGAGAAGTACCTCCTTAAGTCCATGCCCAAAGAGAAGCTTACCGGCGCTATTGATGAGTTCTTTAATCAAAAGGCCAAAAAAGCAAATACATAATACATCAAGGAAGGTAACACTAAATGATATCCAGGTTAGTAGACAGAATTGTAGACACAGGAGCACCTATTGTAGCGGGACTTGATCCCAAGCTTTCATTTATTCCAGATAGGATTAAGGACAAGGCTTTTGAGGAAAAGGGAGTTAGTCTCGAAGGCGCTGCAGAAGCTTTCTGGCAGTACAACAAAGAGATTATTGACAGCATTTATGACATTGTTCCGGCTGTTAAACCACAGATTGCCATGTATGAAGAGCTCGGCATCCCGGGACTTATTACTTTCAAGAAGACAGTTGAGTACTGTAAGGAAAAGGGTCTTATAGTTATCGGCGATATCAAAAGAGGCGACATTGGTTCTACTTCCGAATCTTACGCTGTTGGTCATCTTGGCAGCATCAAGATTGGCGAAGAGACCTTTAGAGGCTTCGATGAAGACTTTGCTACAGTTAATCCATACCTTGGATCTGATGGTGTTAAACCTTTCATTTCAGTTTGTAATAGAGAAGACAAGGGAATTTTCGTTCTGGTCAAGACATCTAACCCTTCAAGCGGCGAGTTTCAGGATCGTATCATAGATGGCAGACCTCTCTACGAACACGTTGGAGAGCAGGTTGAGAAGTGGGGACTTGAATCTATGGACGGTTCCTATAGTAATGTTGGCGCAGTAGTTGGTGCTACATACCCAGAGATGGGTAAGGTGCTTCGCGACATTATGCCTCATGCCTACATCCTCGTTCCAGGCTACGGCGCTCAGGGTGGTAAGGGCAAAGACCTGGTTCATTTCTTCAACAAGGATGGCCTTGGAGCAATCGTTAATTCTTCCCGTGGAATCATCGCTGCATGGCAGAATGAGAACTACAAGCAGTTCGCAGATGGTCAGGTTGGAGACGCAGCAAGGGCAGCAGTATTCGATATGAAAAAAGATATTGCAGATGCGCTTAAATAAAAAATGTCGAAAGAGTCGCCGCTTTGCGGCTCTTTTTTTACGGCTAAAAATATGTGTTGCACAATTCATAATTATAGGATATAGTGTTTGATATCAAGGAAAACGTTTTCCGAAAGGAGAAGCTAATGATACTAAGTGCTATATATCACAGAATGTCAGAGCAGTACTGCTATCCGCTTGATGAGG